>Ga0075118_10000007_pt1 | contig 243195 bp, 226 predicted proteins | sample AntAceMetag02UKE_FD_69794 | JGI IMG/M metagenome (GOLD analysis project Ga0075118, IMG submission 69794) | Saline lake microbial communities from Ace Lake, Antarctica - Antarctic Ace Lake Metagenome 02UKE | ecosystem: Environmental > Aquatic > Non-marine Saline and Alkaline > Saline | place...
CTTCGGTATCAACATCCCAAAGTGGTGACAGGCATCGTGTGCTGACACCCATCTTCGAAAGCTTACTGAGACTTACCTGAAGAACCTCAGAGGTTCCCCAGGCAATGCCTTGGAACATCGCAGCAAAGACTCGGCTCATCCCCACTAGAACATACCCCCCATCGTCGGCTGGCACGAACACTACCTCGACGCCCGAGGCTAAACTCTCGAGTGTATCCTGGACGTGATTAGGTGCCAGTGAGGGGCAGTCGGCACCCACGATGACAACATACTCAACAGTTGCATCACTCGGTTTTTGTTTGGCCTCGAACGCGCGAGTTGCGGCGTTGAGCATCCTCTCACCGAGATCCTTCCCGATTTGGGTAGTCGGCGGCAGGCAGCCGTCGCTCTCAGCAAACAGTGGATCGTTAACGTCACCCGACACGGCGAATCTGAAGGGGGCAAGCGCTGAAGCACTAAGCATCGCCGCGACGCGCCTTGTCATAGCACAGTGCAAGTCTGTTGCTGAGGTAACGCCAATTGCGGGAATGAGACGCGTCTTTACCTCGCCCGGTATCGGCTGTTTGGCGAATATTAGTATCTGGGCATTGGGGTATTTCATTACTCGACTGCCCGCCGCTCAGGGTAATACCGTTTATGCAGCGCTTGCGGTGACTCACCCAGAAAATAACGCAGGCGCAATTCCCACATAAGCAGCACTGTCCGCACTACCCCCTGCGTCTGCCATCTGCGGCTTGAGGTGGTCACTCTCTTTGCGATAGGCCTTGCTCGCGCGGCCCTGCGCAGAGTTTTACTCAGCGCCACATCTTCCATCAACGGCAGCTCAGGAAATCGGCCAACCGCCTCAAACAAATTACGTCGGACGAACAGCGCTTGATCCCCAGTGCAGACGCGAGTCAATCTCGCTCTGACGGTCATAAACCATTCGATTACTCGGAAGGCGAACCCGTCACCGTCGAGCCTGACGTCAAACCAGCCCCAGTCGGCTTCCTTAAACCCTTTAGAATCCCCTACTTCTCTGTGCAAAGCTTCCTCGATCAATTGCGCAGCGGCGGCAGGCAACGTCGTATCAGCATGCAGAAATAAAAGAATTTCACCCGTCGCGTAATACGCACCCGCATTCATTTGCGACGCGCGCCCCTTTGCCGCGCTGATCACAGTGCACGGATAGTCTCCAGCGATGTCGAGCGTCCTGTCGGCGCTGCCGCCATCGACAACGATAATCTCGCTCGCGGTACGCTCCCAGCTTTCAAACGCTGACAGGATTCGCGCCAGTGAGCGCTCTTCATTCAGCACGGGAATGATGACGGAAAGACGCTGACCATCACTCTTTTCTCTCCCCACACCGACTCTCCAAACACGCAAGATATGTCAATCAATGCCGCCGTTTACAGCGCAGACTAAAATTGATTCAAATACCAATAAAATGACTAGCGTACAGCTTTTAAGGCGCGTTAGAATCCGCTCCAGAAATGCTATTGCTAAGGTCTCAAGTGCCGATAGTCACTTTACATAGCAAGCGCTTATCGAGAATTGAGCATTAAAAACCAGCCTGTGCAGAACGTAGAGAACGAAGAAAACATAGAGAGTAGAGAGTGAACGCGAAAAATTTCTATATCGTCGCCTCGGCACCGCAAGATGAAACGCTGCAGGTGCGTATATCAGGCCCCTATCTCACTCGGCAGGCTGCCCAAGCAGATCTCCGCGCCGCCATTGATGAAGCTCTCGACATAGACCCCACCGCCTCCCGCTACGAATACAAAATATCCAAAGTAGAAAGTCGAAAGCCTGGCGTTATCCAACACATGGCTTCACACGCCTAGGCCCATCGCCCATCCTCCCGTGAATATCTTGAGTTACGCAAACACGCTACTGGGTAATCGCTTCGCCGCTTACCGCTAAACCCCAAAAATTTCCCGTTTTAAGCAGCTGACTGTAAACCAACTTAGACTCGAAATTCATACGATCGATTCCGTAGACCTCGTAAAGCGCCTCAATATTTCCTAACGCCTCGTCAGAGCCATCGCCAAGCGATAACAATAACTCATCGAGCGCCGCTGTTTCGGACAGCGCCTGTGCCGTATGCATCAACCCAGCATCGCGCATTCCTGAAACGAGAATGACTTGTGTATCGCTACTCGCGGCAAAACTCGAAAAGAAGCCGTAGTCGCGAAATTGCTGCCCTTCTTCGGGCAATCCGGCATCGCTAGTAAAATAGGTCATGTTGTCTAAGTCTATCAGCTCATCGAAACTACGCCCGACCGCTAACCCCGATCCTGCGAAAGTCATCGACGCAAGGCGGTCGAGTGCGCTGATATAGCCAATGTAGATTATATGATTTGCGCGAATGTCAGCCGACGTGAGATCGGACATCATAGTCATGTTGACTGACTTACCGCTCTGCGCGAGCAGAGGTGAGATCCGCGCAAGCGCAAAGGCACTCCCTTCGGGCATGTAGCTCAAGTCTAGATCGAGATAATTTACGGATTGCTCGATATCCCCAAAACGAAACTCTTCTAGATCGCTGCTCGAATTAACAGTAAATTCACGAACCATTCTCTCAACATTGCCGTTCGCATTCAGCTCGCCAAAAATATAGTAGTCGCCCATGACGATAAGCAACGGTTTGTCGTCGCTTAGCACGCTTGCCCAGAGCGGGTGGCTCGACGCAGCTATTGCTGTCACCGTCCTAGGGGCATTATTCGAATCGGATAGCAGCGCGAGATTAGCGGTAAGCGCTATTAGCACAAGCAGAAATAGCGCAGGCGTCAATCTTTGGCGCAACAGCGCGGCGGTTTTGGTCAAAAAGCCCTCTTCAGGCAGCGCGAGCAGAGCGATTTTTTTGGCTTCGGGCGCTCGTGCATTGTGTTCAATAAAAAGCGAATGCCGACCCTTGGGCAAGACGAGCCGAACTGTCGCCTCGGGTTCGAAATCGGCATAGTAGCCCGCTAGCTTTTTACGCAGCTGGTGAACGGCGACACGCACGGCAGAATCCGAAGAGACGTCGAAATTCTCATCTCTGCCGAGTGCGTCGATAGCAATATCTAGCTCACGCGGAACATGACCCTCGAGCGCTGCATCGACAAGAAAGCTCAGCAGTTTAGGGTAAGTTTGCGACCGTCCGAGCGCGCCGCTATCGATAATACGATTGCCGAGAGCCGACAGCTCAGCGACTTTTATTGCCTCAAGCACCGGTCGCGGCGCGACGCGAGACTCTGCCTCTCGCGCACTGATCTCGGGTGCGCTCGAGTCTTGCGTTAATGGTGTTTTATCGCTCATAAAAACATCTGAATATGTCACTAATAGTAGCCTGGCAGTATAGCACTCACGTGGGCATCACTCAGCGATTAACTCTCTATAAAGGCATCAGCTGCCATACTCTGCGCCATACGCTTAATATCGCGTGCCCACGTGGCACTCGCCGCGTCGAAACCCTCTCGGTTACTCGCATACAATGCTCTAGTCGCCTCTTCGAATCCCTCGCGATCTCCAGCCATAGCGGACATAAACCGATTAGCCCGATCCTGACTCGCTCGTCGGCTATCGGAATCTACGCTGGCCTTGCGTTCTGCATCGACTAACCTTCGCAGAGTTGCAGACGCACCACCACGCTGCGTGTCAAGCCATGTCCAGTGCCTCGGCAGCAGAGTGACCTCACGCCCGATTACACCTAACTTGGGTCGGCCCCGCGGTTTTTTTCCCGTACTTGCGGCCTCGGCGCTACCCACGATGGGCGCAGCAGACTCCAACTGCGGGGGCGCGCCATAGCGGCGCTCGATATCCAACTCACTGCCTGATAAATGCAAATCGATCTGGCGACCATCGGCGCCCGCGAAGAGCAAAATCTCACCGCGTCGCAGCGCCTGCTCTGCCCCCTCTACTTTCAGTTTATGCGCGACCTCAAGCTGGGTTCCGTCCGCTATTAGCTTATCGTCCCAAAAGGCTAGAAACCTGTTTTGCCAATCTATTTTTTCCATTATTTCACTCTCCATCTCTGTGTGAAAGACTGGTGGTTGCCTTTCTATCCAATAATTAAACCATGGTATTAATAATATTACCATGGCTTTAATAATTATCGCCTCGGCGATGCTTTGCGCAGCACAATCGCCTGCGCTCTAGACAAAGAGCCGCTCCAGAGCCTATTCTGGCCCTTAAATTCACCCATCAGCTTACCCAACAATTAGAGAGAGCTACCCTCCTTATGAAGAAGAACAATCCTATTTATTTGGCGTCTCGCAATACAGTGGCACTCCTACTCAGCCTCGTGATGCTTGCCGCATGCGCAACTCAACCCACGAGTGCGAACCGTTCGATGGGCAGCGGGCTTACGTTCGCCACTCCCGAATCGGTTGGCGTAGACTCAGACCGACTAGAACGACTAACGCAGGCGATGCAGGGATTCGTCGATGACGGACGTTTAGCGGGCGTGGTCACTGCCGCTGCTCGTGATGGAAAAATCATCCATTTCGAATCAGTAGGTCAGCGCAACATCGGTGCCGGATCGCCGATGACAGGGGATGCCCTGTTCCGCATCTATTCGATGACCAAGCCAATCACGGGTGTTGCGATGATGATGCTCTATGAGCGCGGCCTATTTAAGCTCTCGGATCCCGTATCAATGTATATCCCCGAGTTCGCCGATCTGCAGGTCTACGCAGGTATGGATGACGACGGCAATATGATTACCGAGGCGCCCGCTCATCCAATGACTGTCCGCGAACTAATGAATCATACGGGCGGTCTTACCTACGGTCTGTTCTCTCAATCGCCCGTAGACGATCTCTATAACGCCGCCGGAGTGCTCGATCCGACATCTAACCTTCAAGGCATGATCGATAAGCTGGCAAAAATCCCTCTGCGCCAGCAGCCTGGCTCACTCTGGCATTACAGCGTCTCTGTTGACGTTCAAGGTTATATGGTCGAGAAACTTTCAGGGCAGCGCTTCTCTGACTTCTTAGAGGACAATATCTTCGAACCGCTAGGCATGGTCGACACAGACTTTTTCGTGCCAGCGGAAAAAGCGGACCGATTAGCTGAAGTTTACGCCTACGGCCCCGACGGCAAACTCTTCGCGAGCGAAGGCTTTACTGGCGGCCCAAGCTATCTCGTTGAGCACAATTTCGAAGGCGGCGGCGGCGGACTCGTCGGATCGACTATGGATTATTTGCGCTTTAGCCAAATGCTACTCAACGGCGGCGAGCTCGACGGCGCGCGCATCCTTGCCCCACTCACGATCGAACTCATGCATCGCAACCAGCTTCCTAAGGGACTTGGCGACAGCATACTCGGTGCCAACGGCACTACGTTCGGACTCGACTTCGCCATAATCGAAGACCCTGTCGAAGCCGAGGGTTACTCTAAAGGCGAATACTATTGGGGCGGCGCCGCGGGCACCTGGTTCTGGGTGGACCCTGTCGAAAACATCGTCTTTGTTGGGATGATTCAACAGTTTGGCAATGGTATTCCCGACGTGCGTGGCACTTCACGGCGTCTGCTCTACCAGGCAATTATGGAGCCAAATGGCATCTAGAAAGTCTTGATAAGAGCTGCAAAAAGAAACAACAAAAAAGCGTCGCCGTTTATACGGAAGGCGCTTTTTTTATAGCCGCGAATCGATTTTCAGTGCAGTGAGGCACAGCAATGAGTCCGTGTGCCTGCGACTAGAAAAACTAGTGCAGACTCATCTCCCCTGCTATTTACCGTCATCAGAGTCATATTGTAGACAATATTGTTGAAATAAGAAGAATTAGGCCTCATAATTTGCGCCCATGAGCATAATTGTTGACAATAGTGAAGCGCCTAAGCCACCTGCAGTGGCCCTATCACCCGTAACAGCGACTGGTACGCGCGCGGATTCGGTCTTCGATTTGCTTCGCGCCTCGATTGTGCAAGGAGAGCTCGCGCCCGGCTCCAAGATCAATGAGCCTCAACTCAGCAAGCTTTACGGCATTAGCCGAGGCCCCTTAAGAGAAGCCATCCGCCGCCTCGAGGGGTGCAAGCTTGTCGAGATCAAAGCCAATGTTGGTGCGCGCGTGGTCGAGCTCGATATCCAGAAAGCGATTGAAATATATGAGATCCGCGAAGCACTCGAAGGACTCGCCTGCGGACTCGCTGCCGAGCGAGCGACTGCTAGCGATTGCGACCAACTGCGCGCCTTGCTCGCGCGCCACGAAGCCCAGATCGAATCCGAGGACGGCAAGCGCTACTACCAAAAAGAAGGCGATCTCGATTTCCATTACCTCATCGTCTCGCTCAGCGGCAACACCCGCCTCTTCAACCTACTTTGCGATGAGCTTTATCATTTACTTAGGCTCTATCGCGTGCAGACAAGTAGCCAGCCTTCGCGTCCGGCACAGGCATTTAAAGAACATCACCGTATTGTCGATGCGATTGAAGAGCGCGACTCAGTGCTAGCCGAGCTCTTAATGCGCCGCCACATTGCAAGCGCCAAGGCTACGCTACTCGCGCAGCTCGAGAGCGATTCAGAACCAGCTCTAACCGCCATAACAACAAGATAGAACCAAGATAGAACCAAGGTAGCGCCGCGATTAAGGCCGCGAAGAAAGACGTTGAAAAAGAGCATCACAGTTTCATTTACCCCAAGGAGCACGCATGAAAATTTCACAGGGCGCTAAATTTCGCCAAGCGTTAAAAGACAATAACCCTCTGCAAATAGTCGGCGCAATCAATGCGTACTGCGCGATGCTTGCTCAGGACGCCGGCCATAAGGCGATTTACTTATCGGGGGGCGGCGTGGCGAATGCTTCTTACGGGCTTCCAGACTTAGGCATCACAAGCCTTAACGACGTAGTCGCCGATGTCGAGCGCATCAGCAATGCAAGCGAGATTCCCCTGCTGGTTGACATCGACACAGGCTGGGGCGGCGCTTTCAACATTGCACGCACGATTAAGGCAATGGAAAAAGCCGGCGCCGCTGCGGTGCATTTAGAAGATCAGGTAGCTCAGAAGCGCTGCGGTCATCGCCCTAATAAAGCGATCGTGTCACAGGCAGAGATGGTCGACCGAGTAAAAGCGGCCGTTGATGCCCGCACGGATGATGACTTTGTCATTATGGCCCGCACCGATGCCCTCGCGGTCGAGGGCATGGACTCTGCTATCGAGCGCGCAATCGCCTGCGTCGAGGCGGGAGCTGATGCGATTTTCCCCGAGGCGATAAACGAACTCGGCCAGTACAAACAATTTGCCGACGCGGTGAGGGTTCCTATTCTTGCCAACATTACCGAATTTGGCCAGACCCCTTTATTCAACTGCGAAGAGCTTGCGGGACAGGGCGTTGACATGGTGCTTTATCCGCTCAGCGCGTTTCGGGCAATGAGCAAAGCGGCACTAGATGTCTATCAGACTATCGCCATTAATGGTGACCAAAAGGCTGTCGTCGACAAGATGCAGACGCGCATGGAGCTTTACGAAGTGCTCGGCTATCACGCTTATGAAAACAAGTTAGACGCGCTCTTCGATTCTGAAACTTCATAGTTGCCCCTCCGCTTAGCGGAGACCCGAGACCCGAGACTAAGAAAAAGAAAAAAGAAAAAGAGACGAGCAACCCAGAACCGCGCTCGCAAATACACAGTAAAGTGAGAGGAAAAGCACCATGGCAGAAAAGAAATTAAGCGGCGCAGGTCTTCGCGGCCAAGTCGCAGGCGAGACGGCCCTTTGCACCGTTGGCAAAACGGGCACCGGCCTCACCTACCGCGGCTATGACATAAGCGAACTCGCCGAGAAAGCGAGATTCGAAGAAGTCGCGTTCCTGCTCTTAAAAGGGCATCTACCCAACCAGTCTGAGCTAGACGCATACAACACGAAACTTCAATCGCTGCGAACGCTCCCAGACGCACTCAAGGAAGTGTTAGAGCGCATTCCAGCTTCGGCGCATCCGATGGACGTTATGCGCACGGGCTGCTCCATGCTCGGCAACCTCGAGACAGAGACAAACTTCGCTCAGCAGGACGACGCGATCGATAGGCTACTCGCCCTGCTCCCAGCCATCATTTGCTACTGGTATCGCTTCTCCCACGACGGCGTGCGAATCGATACGGCTCTCGATGACGGCTCAATCGGCGGTCATTTCCTTCATATGCTCAGCGGCGATACCCCGAGTGAGCTTTTCGAACAGGTAATGAATGTCTCGCTCATTCTCTATGCCGAGCACGAGTTTAATGCGTCGACGTTTACTGCACGCGTTTGTGCCTCGACCCTCTCGGATATGCACTCATGCATCACGGCGGCGATCGGTTCACTGCGCGGCCCACTCCACGGCGGCGCAAATGAAGCGGCAATGGAAATGATCGAAGACTGGACAAGTGCCGAACAGGCCGAGTCAGAAATAATGGGTATGCTCGCGCGTAAGGACAAGATTATGGGCTTCGGTCATGCGATCTACAGCGAGTCCGATCCGCGCAATACGATTATCAAGAAGTGGAGCGAGAAACTCGCCGCTGAAGTCGGCGATACGACGCTGTATCCGGTGTCGGTGCGCTGCGAAGAAATTATGTGGCGCGAAAAAAAGCTATTCTGCAACGCCGATTTTTTCCATGCTTCCGCCTATCACTTCATGGGCATACCAACCAAACTGTTCACGCCAATCTTTGTGATGTCACGCCTCACCGGCTGGGCCGCTCACGTCAAAGAACAGCGCGCGAATAACCGCATCATTCGTCCGAGCGCCGACTATACCGGCCCCGAAACGTCGACCTGGGTAGATATCGTTGATCGCTAGATAGCGAATTTCTAAATCCCTACTTTTAATAACGAACACCCTGCAATTACAAAAGGAATAAACTGTGTCAGCAAATGTAGAACTCAATAACCGCCCAGAACCCGATCAGGTACTCGTCGACATCGCCAACTATGTCTGCGATTACGAAATCGATTCAACCGAAGCCTATGACACCGCCCGCAACTGTCTTATGGACACGCTAGGCTGCGGTCTTCTCGCACTGCGTTTCCCTGAGTGCACCAAGCTTCTCGGCCCGCTCGCCGAAGGTACTATTGTGCCAAACGGTGCCCGTGTCCCCGGTACGCAGTTCCGCCTCGACCCTGTAAAAGCAGCGTGGGACATCGGCTGCATCGTGCGCTGGCTCGACTATAACGACACATGGCTTGCCGCAGAATGGGGCCATCCTTCAGACAACCTAGGCGCAATCCTCGCTATTGCCGATTATTTGTCGCAGCAAAATATTGCAGCAGGCAAAGCGCCACTTACTATGCGTGACGTACTTACTGCGATGATTAAAGCACACGAGATTCAGGGCGTTATCGCACTCGAGAACAGCTTCAATCGCGTAGGTCTATGCCACGTTCTACTCGTTCGTGTGGCGTCAACAGCTGTCGCGACAAAGATGATGGGCGGCTCGCGCGAGCAGATAATCGATGCGCTTTCTCAAGCATGGCTCGACGGCTCGAGCTTACGCACCTACCGTCACTCACCTAACGCAGGTCCTCGTAAGTCTTGGGCGGCTGGCGATGCTACGTCGCGCGCAGTTCGACTTGCAGACTTCACTATGCGTGGCGAAATTGGCTATCCGAGCGTCCTCTCCGCGCCGACTTGGGGTTTCTACGACGTCTCGTTTAAGGGCAAAGAATTCGAATTCACTCGCCCTTACGGCAACTACGTCATGGAAAACATCCTGTTCAAAATCTCTTTCCCTGCCGAGTTCCACTCGCAGACAGCCGCCGAAGCCGCTGTGCGTCTGCACCCGAAGGTTAAGGACCGGTTAGACGATATTGAAAAAATTGTCATCCATACTCATGAGTCCGCCATCCGTATTATCAGCAAGTCGGGACCGCTTAATAATCCAGCAGACCGCGACCACTGCTTGCAGTATATGACAGCGGTGCCACTGGCCTTCGGCAATCTCGTTGCCGAGCATTATGAAGACAGCTTCCACGAGTCAAATCCAATTATCGATCAGCTTCGTGAGAAGATGGAGATTCACGAGAACCCTACCTACACGAAAGAATATCTTGAACCTGAAAAACGTTCGATCGCTAACGCAATGCAGGTTTATTTCAAAGACGGCAGCAGTTCCGACAAGATCGAAATTAACTATCCGGTAGGTCATCGCCGCCGCCGCGAAGAAGGTATCCCTTTGCTTGAAGACAAGTTCAAAGCCAACCTCGCAACGCGCTTCCCTGCGAAACGCTGCAAGGAGATTTTTGACCTTTGCAAAGATCAGGCGAAACTCGAAGCGACGCCGGTTAACGAATTCATGGAAATGCTTGTCATTTAAACAGGCACTAATTTATTCGTTAACCCTTGAAAAAAATAAGTTGCGCAGCATATAGGAATTAGGTGGTGCTCAAAAGAGACCTCCTAGTCGCCTAGCCCTCACCGAGGGTGGGCATAACCTTAGAAACATATTGCTTTATTGCGAGGATATGACATGCGTAACTTTGATTTTTCACCCCTTTACCGTTCTACTATCGGCTTCGACCATCTGTCGTCTTTGCTCGATGCGGTTAACCGCAACGACGCGAGCCAGCCAAGCTATCCGCCTTATAATATTGAGCTGATAGATCAGGACAAATACCAAATCACTATGGCTATTGCCGGCTTTGTCGAAAACGAGCTAGAGCTTCAGTCAGAGAAACAGACCCTTACTGTTAAGGGAAAAAAAGAAGGCAGCGAAGAGGGAAGAAACTTTCTGCATCAGGGTATCGCCGCTCGCAATTTCGAGCGCCGCTTTCAACTCGCCGACCATGTTGAAGTCGTGGGCGCCACACTAGCAAACGGCTTGCTGCACATCGATCTTGTGCGGGTAATACCCGAGGCTATGCGGCCCAAGCAGATTCCTATTAATGCCGAAAAGCCCAAGTTAGTCGATCTGGGAAAGCAATCGGCTGCTTAACAGCGGGCTATGCAACACAGCGCCCTTAGCAGGCCGGCTGATTTGCCTAAACTGATCTAAAAAAGCGCAAAAAAAAATGACGCGGCATTGAAGCCGCGTCATTTTTATCTACCTTGTAAATCCACTACACTTTTTAACGCTTTCAAAATTCTGAGGGTGTCTATATATTCCTATTATCGATATTTCCTTTCGCTAGCCGACTACTTCAGCGAATGGATAACCAGCCCGCTTTTAAGCTTTGGCTCGAACCAAGTAGATTTCGGTGGCATAACCTCACCCGCATCTGCAATGTCCATTAGACTCTCAATAGAAGTAGGATAAAGCGCGAAAGCAGCCTGCCATTCGTCGCTATCCGTACGGCGCTCTAATTCCGCCAATCCGCGGATACCTCCGACAAAGTCAACGTAACTATCGGTACGTTGATCGAGAATATTGAGTAACGGCGAGAACACGAAATCTTGCAGAATACTCACGTCTAGGCTTGCAACAGGATCAGTATCGTCGATATTTTCAAGTAAATTAGAATTCGCGCTTAAGAGATACCACTGCTGGCCCGCGTAGAAACCAAACTCACGTGCCTTGCTAGGCTTAGCCTGCCCATCGACTAACTCAATATTGAAATTCTCAGCCAACGCGCCGAGAAACTCGTTCACACTATGACCATTGAGGCTCGCTACCAGTCGGTTGTAATCGAGTATCTGCATTTGGTTATGCGGGAACAACACAGTAAGAAAATAATTGTATGGCTCGTCCCCAGTGTGATTAGGATTCGCCTCCTGCCTGAGTTTTTTCACCCGCGAGGCTGCAGCAGAACGGTGGTGCCCATCGGCAACATAAAGACAATCCAACGCGTTCACCTCACCTTCGACTGCGGCAACAAGTTCTTCGTCGCGGATAACCCAAAACACATGCCGCGTTGCATCATCTGCCTCGAAATCATAATCCGGAGTGTTTTTAATCACTTTTGCGATAAGCGCATCGATTGAGGCCTGGGCTTTGTAAGTAAGAAAGACCGGGCCTACCTGCGCGTCGAGCGCATCCATGTGATGTACCCGATCGTCTTCTTTCACGGGCCGAGTAAACTCGTGCTTTTTAATCAGGTCTTGATCGTAGGCCTCAACCGACGCCGCTGCGACGAGACCAACCTGTTGGTGATCGCCCATCACCTGCTTGTAGACGTAAAGCGTCGCCGTGTCGTCTTGCTTCAGCGTGCCCTCTCTAATAAAGCGCTCGAGGTTCTCTCGTCCCTTGGCATAAACGCTAGGATCGTAGACGCTAACCTCGTCAGGCATATCTACCTCTGGCTTATTAATATGCAAAAAGCTGAGTGCATTGTCTTTTGCTAACTCGTAAGCTTCTTCTCGGTTAAGCACATCGTAAGGATGCGAGGCTACTTTTGCGGCGAGTTGAGCGATTGGGCGAATACCGCGAAATGATCGGATAAGTTTCATGTGAGATCCCGAAGAAGAATGAGCCTGTGGTCTCCTGTTGCGAGCCTATTTAAACAGGGGATTAGATTATCGCATTTTAGCGAGCGTGCTTAAATAACTTCGAGCAAAGGAATCGACTGCAGCACTAGCGCGTAAACTTTGCATCCAGCGCCCTGCGTGTAACGCGCGGCGGGAAACCACGAGACTCCAGAAACCGGAGAAGCTTGAGATGCGGCTTGCTGCCAAAAGACAAATCGGACTCGCCTAGCAGTCTTTTTTGCACTAACGCTTCCGCCATCGGCAACCAATCGTCGTCGTCTTCGAAGAGATTGCTTTCGATAAGGGACTCCAACACCCCTCGACCCAGCAAATCAGACCGGATGTGGAGATAGCCAAAGCCACGCGATTTACGATAGCGAACGTAGGACTCGACAAAACGCGCATCAGATTGCAACCCCTGGTCACGGAGTCTGCCTAGCTGAAGATCGATCTCATCATGAGGGGCATCGGGGTATTTGAGTCGGAGCTTTCGTTGTAGTTCAACGTAGGAGTGCTCGCGTCGCGCAAGCGAGTCCATTGCTGAACGTCTTAGGGGGAGTAAAGGTTTAGCAGCCGAGGCAGACTGCAAAACCTCAACTGGGTTAGCTTCGTCAGCCACACCCGACTTAGTGTCTGGTGTGGCTGACGGGTTAACACCATCGGCACGTTCTTTCGATGTCACATTAGAGCCTGCGCGTGGTCCTCGATTTTTCACAATCAAGGCTGCTAGCTAGCAGAGGCATCTGCTTCGACGCTGCCGTCATTTGCCGACGCACGAGCTTCAGCACGCGCCGCCGCTTCCGCAGCCGCCTGCGCCTTGGGATCAGCTAAGAGTTTTTGACGAACAAGCGCCTCGATCTCGGCGGCAACCTTAGGATTTTCTTCGAGATAAATAGAGGCGTTTTTCTTGCCTTGGCCTATTTTGTCGCCGTTATAGGCATACCATGCGCCAGACTTGTCGATAAGATCGAGCTTAACGCCAAGATCAATAACCTCGCCCAAGCGATGAATGCCTTTACCGTACATGATCTGGAATTCGGTTTGACGGAAAGGGGGCGCAACCTTGTTTTTAACAACTTTCACTCGCGTTTCGTTGCCGACTACTTCGTCTCCCTCTTTAATCGAGCCTATACGGCGAATATCGAGGCGGACAGACGAATAGAACTTAAGCGCATTACCACCGGTGGTGGTTTCAGGTGATCCAAACATTACGCCAATCTTCATACGGATTTGGTTAATAAATATTACCAGGGTATTCGAATTCTTAATGTTGCCTGTCATCTTACGCAGCGCTTGCGACATAAGGCGAGCTTGCAGGCCCATGTGACTATCGCCCATATCGCCTTCGATCTCCGCCTTAGGCGTGAGCGCTGCAACGGAGTCAATAACAACTACATCGAGCGCGCCCGAACGGACGACCATGTCGCAAATTTCCAATGCTTGCTCACCCGTATCGGGCTGGCTTACGAGAAGGTTGTCGACATCGACACCGAGCGCCTCGGCATAGATCGGATCTAATGCGTGCTCCGCGTCGATAAAGGCGCAGCTACCGCCTGCTTTTTGCGCTTCGGCAATGACCTGTAGCGTAAGCGTGGTTTTGCCTGACGACTCAGGGCCGTAGATCTCGACTATGCGTCCTCTCGGTAAGCCGCCTATGCCAAGCGCTATATCCAAACCCAATGACCCAGTAGAGATAGAGGGAATTGCTTCGCGCTCGCTATCACCTAAGCGCATCATGGAGCCTTTACCGAATTGACGCTCGATCTGTGAGAGCGCCGCCGCTAATGCTTTATCCTTGCTAGTTTCGTCGACCATTATCTATTCCTTGTGGTTAAAACACACAATCGAAGCCTTGTTCCCTGAGTATCCGTGTGCCGTGTGAGACCGTCAGCAATCGCGGCCTCACTCATAGAATAGCCTGTCCTGGGCTATTCGCTATTTTTGGGCTAACTTTCTGCTGTGACTGTCTGTTGTGACTGTCTGCTGTGACTGTCTGTTCTGACTTTTCCAGCTTGTTTATTAAAATACTGTATATCCAAACAGTGAGTATTAAATCAGATTATTACTGTATGGACAACCAGTATATTGGCTGTTGTACAAATTCCTTTAGTGAATTTCTGCCGTGTTAGCTGAGAGGCGAAACCTCCTCATGCCAGCGAATCTATCCTGCTGACCAGGCCTTGCAGCGCTGATGCGATAGTTGCTTGTCGAATCTGCGCCCGGTCACCTCCAAACAGGAAACATTCAGCATCCGACCTTCCCTCTACACACCAGGCGATCCAGACTGTCCCTACGGGCTTTTCAAGGCTACCACCGCCTGGGCCCGCAACCCCGCTCACGGCCATAGACACGTCTGCGCCACTGCGCGCAACAGCGCCCAAACTCATCTCGAGCACAACTGCCTCGCTCACCGCACCAGGCCCGCTCTCGCGAAAATGCTCGGGACTGACGCCTAGCATCCGCTGTTTGGCCGCATTAGAATACGTAATAAACCCCGCATCGAACCACGCCGAGCTTCCGGCGAGGTCGGTCAGCGCCGCCGCTATTCCGCCGCCTGTGCAAGACTCTGCCGTCGCCGCCATCCACTGTTTAGTGATTAACCGCTGAGCCAGAGCATCAACGAGATTTGATACTGAATTTTCTACTAAGTTATCCTTGTCCATAGCGCCAGTTTACTCCAGCTAACGCGCAGGCTCGAGTGCTGTTTCCAACCTAGACAATCTGCTAGTCTTTACCCCCTAGCACCTCGACCTTTTTAATCTCAGCTTCACTCAATACTCAGCGATCGAAAACGCCGAGTCGATAGAGTAACGATAAAGCTACTAACCTCCGCAGAGCCCTGATCAATTGACCACAGTCGCCCCATCAAGCCCCCACACCCCCATGATGCAGCAATATCTCGGCATTAAGGCACAGCACCCCGACGGCCTCTTGTTTTATCGCATGGGCGATTTTTATGAGCTCTTTTACGAAGACGCTAAAATAGCCTCGCGCATACTCGACATCACGCTCACCGCGCGCGGCAAGTCTGGCGGCCAGCCAATACCCATGTGCGGCATCCCCTACCACGCCGCCGACCGGTATCTCGCCAAGCTTGTTGCTGCCGGCGTCTCGGTGGCGATTGGCGAACAAATAGGCGACCCAGCGACGAGTAAAGGTCCCGTTGAGCGCAAAGTTGTGCGAGTGATTACGCCCGGCACGGTAAGCGACGAAGCGCTGCTCGACGAAGGCACAGATAACTCACTGCTTTGTCTCTCAGTTCGGTCTACCGCGAGCGAAATCGATGCAAGCACCGTGTTTGGTATCGCGTCGATGAATATCAGCAGCGGTCGCTTTGTGCTCAGTGAAGTTTTTGGTCTTGAGGCTCTGCGGGCGGAAATTGAGCGCATCCGGCCTGCCGAAATTCTTTTCCAAGAAGAACTGGCGCCTGTGATGGAGTCGGTTCGACACCCCGCCAAACGCAAGCGGCCAGTGTGGGAGTTCGAACTCGACAATGCGCGTCGCACGCTCACAACCCATTTCAAAACCCGAGACCTTAGCGCCTTCGGCTGCGAGCACCTGCACACGGCGCTGCAGGCAGCTGGCTGTCTGCTGCAGTACGCGCGGGATACACAGCGCACAGAGCTGCCGCATATTCAGGGTCTCAGCGTCGAGCAGCTAGAGGACAGCGTTATCCTCGACGCGGCGAGCAGGCGTAACCTCGAACTCGATATCAATCTCTCGGGCGGCCGCGACAACACCCTACTCTCGGTGATTGATACGACAGCAACGGCGATGGGTGGACGCCTGTTATCGCGCTGGATCAATCGCCCGCTGCGCGACCTTACACTGCTCGGGACTAGGCAAGATCGTGTCGCCGCGCTCATGCGCGACTACCATTTTGAAGCGCTCACTGAGGTGCTCGCAGGCATCGGCGACCTCGAACGAATACTTTCTCGCCTCGGCCTGCGTTCCGCGCGCCCACGCGATCTCGCAAAACTGCGCGATGGGCTCTGTCAACTGCCTGCACTGCAGAGTAAGCTCGCGGCAACGGCTAGCGACACACTCGGCGAACTCGCGGCACAGATTGCTGAATTTCCCGACCAACACGCGCTGCTCACCCGCGCGCTAGAGGAAGATCCGCCTGTGGTTATCCGCGAGGGCGGCGTTATCGCCAACGGCTTCGATGCGGAACTAGACGAACTGCGCAATCTGAGCAGCAACGCCGGCCAATTTTTAATCGACTTAGAGAGTAAAGAAAAAGCCCGCACCGGTATAGCGACATTAAAAGTCGGCTATAACCGAGTGCATGGCTATTATATCGAAATCAGCAAAGGCCAAGCCGGTATCGAAATGCCGGCAGAGTATATTCGCCGACAAACGCTGAAAAACGCCGAGCGCTTTATCACGCCCGAGCTAAAAGAGTTCGAAGACAAAGTATTGAGCGCGCGCAGCAAGTCGTTAAGCCGCGAGAAAGCACTTTACGATGATCTGCTCGACACCCTAGCCGTCGAACTTGCTGCAATGCAGTCGAGCGCCGAGGCTCTCGCCCAGCTAGATGTTTTAACCTGCTTCGCTGAACGCGCAATGAATCTCGATTTTTGTAAGCCCGAGCTTACCACTGTACCGGGCATCGACATCGAAGCTGGTCGCCACCCCGTGGTCGAAAGCGTGAGTAGCGACACCTTCGTCGCCAACGACGCAAGCCTCAATCGCGAGCGCAAGATGCTGATTATCACCGGGCCTAATATGGGCGGAAAATCGACGTATATGCGCCAGACCGCGCTTATCGTTTTACTCGCGCTGTGCGGCAGCTTCGTCCCCGCCAAGCGGGTCAAGCTCGGGCCGATCGATCGTATTTTTACGCGCATCGGTTCCGCAGACGATCTCGCCGGTGGACGCTCGACCTTTATGGTAGAGATGACCGAAACGGCGAATATTCTGCACAACGCCACACAAGACAGTCTCGTGTTAATGGATGAGGTAGGTCGCGGCACGAGCACCTTCGACGGGCTCTCGCTGGCGTGGGCTGCAGCGGTCTATATTGCACAGCGTCTCAATGCCTATACGCTGTTCGCTACCCATTACTTCGAGCTCACGAGTCTGCCCGATGATTTTGACAGCATCGTCAACGTGCACTTAGACGCAGTCGAACACGACAGCGGCATTGTCTTTATGCATTCGGTTAAACCCGGGCCTGCGAATCAGAGTTATGGCTTACAGGTCGCGCAGCTTGCAGGCATTCCCGCTGCGGTCATAGACAGCGCGCGCGGCAAACTCGCGCAGCTCGAAGCAGAGAGCCTAGCGACGACATCAACAAGCCAAGCGGTCGCAAGCGCGAGACTCCGCGAAACAGCCGTATCGTCTTCATCCTCGGTAGCCGAGCCCTATCAAAGCGAGCTTTTCGCTCCGGCGACGCATCCGATAATCGAGACGCTCGAGGGGATTAACCCAGATGATATTAGCGCCAAGGCAGCATTGGCGCTGCTTTATGAGCTAAAGGCAACCCTCGGCTAGCCCAGATGCCCTCGACAGAGCGAAGAAAACAGCGATATAGTCTTGCGCTCAGAATCAGCCGAGTACGACGTGCAAAAAACTGCTAGAATGCGCCGGCTGCGTTAGTCCAGATTGAGTGACGACAGTGGCGATATCCAAAAAAAGATGTCGACTGACATCTCATGTACGCGGCGATTCACAGTATTCGGCGTTGAATTTTAGGTTAAGGAGTGACACGTAAAATAACGCTGCGTGGCACCAGAAGCATTGCGGAGAGAACATGACATTCGTAGTTGGCGACAATTGTATTCGTTGTAAGCATACAGATTGTGTAGAGGTGTGCCCGGTAGACTGTTTCTACGAAGGCCCAAACTTCTTGGTAATTCACCCGGACGAGTGCATAGATTGCGCGCTTTGTGAACCTGAGTGTCCAGTAGATGCTATTTTCGCCGAAGATGAGCTGCCAGAAAACCAGCAGCAGTTTCTCGCTCTCAATGCAGAACTCTCAGAGGTATGGCCAAACATCACTGAAAAGAAAGAGGCACTGCCCGAAGCCGAAGAATACACAGACGTCGAGAATAAGATCCAGTATCTCGAACGCTAGTCTTGGATTGAATCCGAGCTAAGTCGTCGCTGGACATCCAGCGACGCGACACTGCCGAGAGGCTGTTTTTTTTGAGGGGGAGGGGAGCTCATAAAGCAGGCCTATCCCTGCTTCCTCAGTTTGCCACGTCCTTTACCCGCGAGATCAACGCTGCGGCAACAGGCCCACTGGGTCAATCGATTTGCCATCCTCACGAATTTCAAAATGCAGCAATGGATCTCCCGATAAGTTCGTACCGGCCTCTGCGATTTTCTCTCCAGCCTTCACTCGCGTGCCTTCTGACACGAGCATCACGCTATTGTGTGCATAGGCACTAAGGTAACGATCGTTGTGCCTTAAAATAATCAGGTCACCGCTTCCTTGCACCCCGCGCCCAGAATAAACCACCTCGCCGTCGGCGGCGGCAAGCACGGGATCTCCGTTACCAACTGCGATATCGATTCCGCGCGCGTCGCCTGAGCCAAAGCTGCGCAACAGACGCGTGCTTTCAGCAGGCCAACGCCAAGCAACCGACTGATTTCCGCCGCCAATAGAACGGCGCAGCACCCCACCGCGCACTGGCGTACCGGCCTGTGCCTGAGCAACGCCATTGTTTCGGACAGGCGTGCCAACCGCTATCGGTCGCGTTTCGGCATTCGCGGCTGGCGCACTCAGGTCTAGGCTCAATTCTTGTCCAATGAAAATGGTATAGGGCGATCGCAACCCGTTAGCAAGCGCTAATGCCCTGACATCGACATCGTATTGAAAAGCGATCGAATACAGCGATTCGCCATCGCGCACACGGTGATTATTTGCGCGAGAGGCAGAGGGCCCGCGCGCCTCTGCGCGTCCGCCGGTTCGTCTTACAGGTTCGCTAACACTGACCTCTGCGGGTCTCCAGATTTGGCTTGCCCTTGCAGTGGATCCATCCGAGCTGACAATAATCGGAGCACTCGTCGGGACACGCAGCTGACTGTCAGGGGTCGACGCGGTGACAATAAGAGGCGGAGTTACGACCTGTCTGTCGCCTTGATCTGCAATCGGTGCCTCATAGCTCCTGCACGCTCCTAATGTCATTACTAGCGCGAGAATCGCAGCTTGGTAAATTCGCATATAACTGAACCCTCCCGTAAAACTATTTCTAGTCATCAATCATTCTGCGAGGCTTTAAGCGCACTCGCAGCGTTCATTGAAATAAATAATCGGTTTAGCAACAAGACAACCGCTAAACCCAATCCGACAAAAAGCAGCGCGGCCAAAGCGTGTGCATCAACCCCAAGGCTTGCGGCATAGTCAGCAGGCGAAACCAGCCGCATAGTGGCCGCGGCGTCTTCAGCGCTAACCGCTGCCTCCGGCACTCGCCATGGCCAAATCGCGGGCAATGACCCTAACAGCAAACCGCCGATTACACTGTAAGATTGCCCGTGAAAACGTCCGAGAAGCCATGTCAGAAGCCGCGAGAATGCCATCAGCCCGACTAAGCAGCCCGTGGAAAAAAATAGAATTTTACCAAAATCGAATGTCACCAATGCGGTGAGCATTGTCTCGTAAACACCCAACAGAATCAGGATAAATGCACCTGATAACCCAGGCAGGAGCATCGCGCTTATCGCCACGGCACCGGCAACGAAAAGCCCGAAACCGGTCACCGAGTCATTACTAGGTTGCACCCATCCGAGCGCTGCGACCACTCCCGCGCCCAACAAAAAATAAAGCGCATACCTCAATTTAAATTCGCCGCTCAGTAAGAACAACGCCGCTAAGACCAACCCAATGAAAAAACTACCCACTAAGATTGGTGCGTACTCGAGCGCATAAAGAACGGTGTTTGCCGACAGCAAGAGTCCGCTAAACATGCCTAACGCGAGCGGCAAAAGAAAAGGGCCGTCGACATGATGCCACGCATGTACTAACTCGCGTCGGCGCACCAATTTAAAGACTGTGAGGTCGAAGGCACTTATCGCTCGAATGAGCCGCTCATAGATACCTGCGATCAGTGCTATCGTCCCGCCAGACACGCCCGGCACTGAGTCACTCATCCCCATCACTACGCCTTTCGCAAACACGACCGCGCGCTCGACATTACTAAGCCCGCCTTGAGTCGAGGGGCGTTCCATTAGTTCTGAACCTGGCCTACCAGCAAGGGCACGAAACGAACGTCTTCTAATTTTTCACATTGAAAGTCTTCGCCGCGGCGGGTGATCAATTGCAACTGCTGAACATCGCCGCCAACCGGAATAATAAGCCGGCCTCCCTCGTTGAGCTGAAAGAGCAATTCGTGCGGTATCTGCTGCGGCGCTGCGGTGGTAATAATCGCATCGAAAGGGCCGCTTCGCTTAAAGCCCAAGCTGCCATCGCCGTGGCGAAAGTCGATATTCCGCAGCCCTAACAGACGTAAGTTTTTTCGCGCTTTATCAAGCAAGGGCTTAATACGCTCGACGGTAGTTACGCGCTTCGCTAGTCGGGCGAGGATCGAAGTCTGATACCCACAGCCCGTGCCGATCTCGAGGACATTTGTCAGGGGCCCAGAGAGAAAGGCGATTTCTGTCATTCGAGCAACTATGTAGGGCTGAGAAATTGTTTGATTAAAACCAATGGGAAGCGCGACATCTTCATACGCCCTATGCGAGAGAGCTTCGTCTAAAAAGATATGCCTTGGCGTCGATCGAATAACATCGAGCACTTCCATGCTGGTTATACCCTGATCCATCAGCCTACCTAACAGGCGCTCGCGTGTGCGCTGCGAGGTCATGCCAATGCCGCTTAGGTTAGGGGTGGACTCTGTTCTAAAACTCATTTTAATCGTCTCGAGCTAGCCGCTCATTGGCATCGGTTATGCGGTTAACTCTCTCTTAGCTGACATAGTTCGCGTAGCAGACTGGTCGCATAGGCGCCTCGGGGCAAGGTAAACGCCAAATTCAAATTACCACAGACCTCTGCGCCGCTTGACGAGATACTCGCAGGCATCTCTTTTTCCCATTGCCAAGTAAGCTCTGCGGCGGCGAAGCGAAGCGCCCTTCGGGACGCTTGCAGGCCAAATGCTTCGAGGCCTGTGACCATCCAGTCGAGTTCTGCTAGCACCCTCTTCTCAATATCGGCCGCTTCGCCTGAGCTTACATACTTATCTTTCGCAGAAATGATTCCAGGCAGTGGTCCCGTTGTGTGTATATCGAGTGTTTCTATCCTGCGCTGCAGCTCATCAGTCCATTCTTCGCCACCCTCTTCATCTGCGAGCTTGAAACAACGACCACTGCCATCAAGGCTCAGCACGTCGCCGCGCAGATAGCTCTGCCAATTGCCGGCGCTTATTCGCTCCGAGAGCACTTGGTTAAACAAATAAGATCGTGCTGCCGAATAGAGCATCCCGCGCCTGAACCGGCCTCCTTGCTGGACCGCCTTATTGCCTTCCAACACCTGCCTCATTAATACCGAGACTTGACGCAAATTACTCATTTGGGCACCGAAACGTTGTGCACCAAAATAATTGGGCACACCCCCGTCGCGCAGAGCTTCTAACCGGCGCTCGAATTCGTCTCTTGACCCTTCGCAGCCGCGCAATATGAGCTGAAACCGATTGCGAGCATGACTTCCTATCTTGAGCTTACGACTGTTTCGCTGCATAGCGATGATAGCCAACTTCTCATCTTCTAATGCCGCGAGCCGAGGCTCTTTTTCCGGAGGCAGCTTTACGCTAAACCATTGGCTCGTTTCACCACGCCGGTCTTTCATGCCCGAATAGCTCACATCGGCTTGCCTAACGGCCGCGACATCGCTCAGGCGCTTAGCGACTTCTATAGTCGACGCATCGGTCTTTTGAATCTGAATGAAAACATGATCGCCCTCACCGCTGGGGGCGAAAGCGAGTTCTTCATCGACACGAAAGTCAGTGAATTCTTGTTTGATAATGGCGCTGCCTTGCGGCTTGCCAAGCGCGTAAGCAAGCGAGTCGAGTGGCAGGAGGTCGTTGGTCGCGCGCGGCTCACTCATTCGCAAGCCTCGAGTAAAACGACTGCGTGGCAGGCAATCCCTTCGCCACGCCCGATAGCGCCGAGCTGCTCTGTAGTCGTGGCTTTGACATTGATGCGGTCTCGCGGCGCACTGAGCGCTGCAGCGATGCTAGAGCACATCGCTTCTCTGTGCGGAGCAAGTTTGGGCAATTGCGCCACAACGGTAATATCGGCGTTAGACAGAGCAAAGCCTCGCGCACTCACAAGCGAACACACCTGTTCTATTAAGTAGACACTGGACACTCCCGCATACTGAGCGTTGGTGTCAGGAAAATGTCGTCCGATATCCCCTTCGCCGATAGCACCAAGTAACGCATCACACAGCGCATGCAACACTACATCTCCATCGGAATGCGCCTCTAAGCTCAGTGCATCTGGCAGAGTTACCCCACCTAGAATTAGTGGCTTATGCTCGCTCACGTGTGGCGCAAAACGATGAACATCGAAACCATGACCTATTCGCATCTTACTTCCCATTGCACGCTTTCGCGACTGACTCTCACATGTTGGCACAAACTAATCTTGGGCTAGTTTTAGAATCGCCTCTGCAAGCAACAGGTCGCTGCTATGCGTTATTTTTATATTGGTTTTACTACCAGTAACAAGCAGAGGCGCCCACCCCATTCGCTCTATTGCCGAGGCTTCGTCGGTGACAGGCGCCGCCTGCTCTGCCGCCTCGTTCAATGCTCGGCAGAGCTTGTCTAACCGAAACATCTGCGGCGTTAGTGCATTGAATAGCTGCGTGCGATCAAGCGTCTCAGCAACGCGATTAGGTGACTCAGGCCCTGCGACGCGCTTCACCGTATTATCCATCGCCGACACCAACAGACCTCCAGTCTCATCGTCTTTTAATTCGGCAATCAATTTCTCGATATCGTCAACACGCACACAGGGACGCACGGCGTCGTGCACTAACACCCAGTCTGCTTTTTCGCCTTTATCGAGAATAAAGCGAAGCGCATTGAGCACAGACTCCTGACGTTCGCTCCCCCCAGTGACCACCTCGATGCGCGGATGCTGAGAGCACGGCAAATCCTGCCAATAGGTATCTTGAGGGCCAATTGCCACGACCACGCACTTGATATCGGCAATCGTAAGGAGGCAATCGACAGAACGTTCTATCACTGTTCGCCCGAGCAGCGGAAGATATTGCTTAGGGATGGTTCCGCCAAGGCGACGGCCGACTCCTGCTGCAGGAACGATTGCCCATATAGCCATTCGTGAGTCCTTCGAGCGATGTGAAAAATAACTGCGCAGAGAGGCCCGCAACCCTAACCAGGGAATAAATTGCTGGGATCCACCGCTAGCGATTTGGGACGATTAGATAAAAAGTCTCGCCGTCTTCTATCATCCCTAGTTCGGATCGCGCCCTTTCCTCTACCGCCTCGAGGCCGTTCTTAAGGTCTAGCACCTCGACCTCTAATGCCTCGTTGCGGTGGGACAATTCTTCGTTAGCACTGAGCTGTGACGCGACTTCCTTTTCGACTTCCTTAAGCTCGCTGCGGCTGTCATCACCCAGCCAGAGTTTGTACTGAAGGACGCCTAAGCACACAGTTAGGAAGATAATGAGTATTTTCACGTTTAACCCCTTCAGTCACTAGCGACTAAAACGAGCGAACTCCGCTAAACCACGATAGACCGATGCTGCGCCCAATTGCTCTTCGATGCGCAGCAGGCGATTATATTTGGCAACGCGATCTGAACGACAAAGCGAACCGGTTTTGATCTGCCCTGCCGCCGTCGCAACGGCAAGATCTGCAATTGTTGTATCTTCAGTCTCGCCCGAACGATGTGAGATAACCACCGTATAGCCTGCTTTCTTCGCCATGTTTATCGCAGCTAGAGTCTCAGTTAACGAGCCTATCTGATTGAATTTTATCAGAATGGAATTAGCAATGTTCTCGTCGATACCTCGCTGCAATATTTTCGTGTTAGTCACGAACAAGTCGTCGCCTACTAACTGAACTGTATCGCCTAGCTGCGCGGATAATTTAGCCCAACCGTCCCAGTCGCTCTCGTCCATACCGTCTTCAATAGACAGAATAGGATAGCTCGCGCTGAGTCCGGCGAGATAGTCTGCAAATTCGCTCGGATTAAACGCCTTACCCTCACCCTTAAGATCGTAGACGCCGTTACTGTAAAACTCAGACGCAGCGCAATCGAGCGCCAAATGAATATCTTTACCAGTCTTAAGGCCTGTGAGGTCAATCGCCGTGAGAATCGCATCGAGTGCGGCGGCATTCGACGGCAGGTTCGGCGCAAATCCGCCCTCATCACCCACCGCTGTGCTCAGCCCCTGTTTCGCCAACACAGACTTAAGGGCATGAAAAATTTCAGCACCGTAGCGTAGCGCCTCGGAAAAATTAGGTGCGCCGGTCGGCTGCACCATAAATTCTTGAATATCGACATTGTTATCGGCGTGCTCGCCACCGTTCACTATATTCATCATCGGAACAGGAAGGCTATACTGCCCTTCAGTGCCGTTTAGTCGAGCGATATGCGCATAGAGTGGTAGTTTAGCCGCTTGCGCCGCCGCCTTCGCCGCAGCGAGGGACACAGCCAGAATAGCATTGGCACCGAGCGAGGCTTTGTTTTCAGTGCCGTCGAGATCGATCATCACCTGGTCGAGACCCGCTTGATCCATTGCATCTTTGCCCAGTAGCGCGTCTTTAATCGCTCCATTGACGTTGGCCACGGCGCCTAACACGCCTTTACCGAGATAGCGCGACGGATCTTTGTCTCGCAGCTCCAGCGCTTCGCGCGAGCCAGTAGAGGCGCCCGATGGCGCGCAGGCAGAGCCTACAATTCCGCCCTCTAGCTCGACATCTGCCTCGATCGTTGGATTACCGCGCGAATCCAACACTTCCCGCGCTCGAATATTTTTAATGACTGACATGACAATCCCTTACTTTGAACTCTTTATGATCTTCGCATTCACATTTATGAACGCTGCTCACTAAACAATCTCGCTCTTCAATCACTTCAGAGCGGTATCATCGATCTCCCTTTATTTAGGCCATCGCCTACGCCGTATCGAGAGGCGAGAACCCCTTTACCAGCGTATCGAGCGCTTGCATCTGTTGCAGGAACGGCTTAACGCGATCTAAGCGCAATGCACACGGACCGTCGCATAGTGCGTTGGCTGGATCAGGATGCGCTTCAATAAAAAGTCCCGCTATACCCTGCGACAGACCCGCGAGAGAAAGCGAGGTGACGTCGGCTCGACGCCCGCCCGCCGCATCGGGCAATCCGCCCGGCTGCTGCAACGCATGCGTTGCATCGAACAGAAGCGGATAACCAAATTTTTTCATTACCGAGAAGCCGAGCATATCGACGACGAGATTATTATAACCAAAGCTACTGCCCCGCTCGCACAGCAAAAGCCTGTCATTGCCTGCGTCTTCGAACTTTCGCAGGATGTGGCGCATCTCTTGCGGTGCTAAAAACTGCGCTTTTTTAATGTTAATCACAGCACCGGTCTTCGCCATAGCCATGACAAGATCGGTCTGCCGCGACAAAAAGGCGGGTAACTGGATAACGTCAGCAACCTCGGCAGCAGCGTTGGCCTGAGCCTCGGTGTGAACGTCGGTTATTATCGGAACACCGAATGTTTCTTTAATCTCTGCCAGCCACTTCAGCCCTTCATCGAGGCCCGGGCCGCGAAAAGAATTAATCGAAGAGCGATTTGCTTTGTCGAACGACGCCTTAAAGACGAAAGGCAGCTTGAGCTCATCGGTAACGAGCTTAAACTCTTCTGCAATTTTTAGAGCCAGTTCTCGCGACTCTAAAACGTTCATCCCTGCAAATAGCGTAAAGGGTTTCTCATTGGAAACCTCGAGATTCGCTATCGTAATCGCCTTCGCTGTCATTAGTCTTCAGAGGCCTCTGATTGCAACTCGCTCTGCGCGATCGCCGCTTTAATAAACCCCGTGAACAAAGGGTGTCCGTCGCGTGGAGTCGATGTGAATTCAGGGTGAAACTGACAACCCACAAACCAAGGGTGATCCGGAATCTCGACCACTTCGACTAACATGCCATCTTCAGATTTACCTGTTAGCTTGAGCCCTGCTTTCTGCAGCACTTCTAAATAGTCGTTATTGAATTCATAACGATGACGATGCCGCTCTTTTACGCTCGTAGAGCCGTAGCAATTGAAGGTAGTGGACCCCTTTTCGACGCGGCAAACCTGCGCGCCTAGGCGCATAGTGCCGCCAAGGTCTGAGTCCTCGTCACGAAATTCAACCTTCCCTTGAGAAGTGGTCCACTCGCTAATAAGTGCAATAACAGGATTATCACAGCTCGGCGCAAATTCGGTGCTATGCGCATCTTTTAGCCCTGCGACATTGCGCGCGTATTCGATTACCGCCACCTGCAAGCCAAGACAAATACCAAGATAAGGGATTTTATTTTCGCGCGCATATTGCACCGTCATTATTTTGCCTTCGACACCGCGCTCGCCGAATCCGCCTGGAACCAATATCGCATCCATTCCCTTAAGAATATCTGTGCCTTTGTCGAGCACATCGGCGGAATCGATATAGGTCACTTTTACTTTTGTGCGAGTCTTGATGCCGGCATGGGTAATCGCCTCGTTAAGCGATTTATAGGCATCCAGCAACTCCATGTATTTGCCAACCATTGCGAGATGAACCTCGCGCTCAGGATGCAAATCAGCATCAACGACAGCATCCCATTCCGATAGGTCGGCCGGCGGGCAATCGAGTTGGAATTTTTTAACCACGATATCGTCGAGGCCAGCGGCACCAAGTATTGAGGGAATACGATAGATGGAATCAGAATCAGGGAGAGAAACAACCGCCGGTAACTCAACATTGGTAAATAGCGCGATTTTCTTGCGCGCCGACTCATCGATTTCGAGGTCGGAACGGCAGATCAAAATGTCTGGCTGAATACCGATCGAACGCAACTCTTTGACAGAGTGCTGAGTTGGCTTAGTTTTAGTCTCGCCCGCGGTGCTGATATAGGGCACGAGGGTCAGGTGCATAAAAAGAGCCCGCTCTGACCCTAGCTCGACACGCATCTGACGCACTGCCTCGAGGAACGGTTGAGATTCTATATCCCCTACCGTGCCACCAATTTCAACCAGTGCCACTTCGGCATCACCCGCACCCAAGACTATGCGGCGTTTAATCTCGTCGGTAATGTGTGGGATAACCTGAATAGTGGCGCCCAGATAGTCTCCGCGACGCTCTCTTTTAAGAACCTCTTCATAGACTTTGCCGGTAGTGAAATTGTTCTTTTTGAGCATAGTCGTACGAATAAATCGTTCGTAATGCCCTAGATCTAAGTCGGTCTCGGCGCCGTCTTCGGTAACAAAAACCTCGCCGTGCTGGAATGGGCTCATGGTACCCGGATCCACATTGATATAAGGATCGAGCTTTAACATGGTGATATTGAGACCACGCGCCTCAAGGACAGCGGCGAGCGAAGCGGCAGTAATGCCTTTGCCCAATGATGAGACGACACCACCGGTAATGAAGATATATTTTGTCATTGGAGCCCCATCGTAGAGAGTTGGATTAGGAGTAGAACTAACCCAAGCAGATGGAGTTATAGCGTACCAGAAACACCTTTGATCCACAATCGAGAATTGACTCAGCGGCTCAGTTCGAGAGCCGGCGACAGCCACTCAAAAGTCACTCCTAGGCCCTGTCCCGCCGCATTAAGCTCTGTGTATTTAGCTGCTTCTGCCGTCAGGCCTAGCAGCGCAACCCAAAGGAGTTCATCACCAAGAAAAACCAGTGGCAGACGATCTCTAAGCCAAGGCGCAACGCCTTCTTCGTTAAATGTTTTTTTCAACGATTTGGAAGGCCTTCCGGGAAGAGAAAGGCGCTCACCACCTTGGCGATAGCGTACACTGAAGTGGGTATCGCTCACTATCGTTTCGCTTCCCGAAAGCAAAATCAGGATTCCGTTGCCGGGTAATTCGATGCAGATTTCATCGGCCGAGAGCGCGTATTTTTTTGACATAACCTGCGGCTCAAAATCGTCTTCGAGCACTGCTATCAACTCGCCTTTAAACCGATACAGGCTATAGGCGCCGCACTGCCATTGAGCACTCTGATTAGTGTGCACGCAGGTCTCGCTATCTAGCCTGTTAAGCAACTTCCAACTGGGCGCGGAACAGCCTAGGCTTAACAGCCAATGTCGCAGCAAATTGCGCCGCCTCGGACTCGAGAGCAACGCCATTTCAGCAACACAGAGCCTACTCGCCCCGGCAGCCAGACAGACTTTAAGGTCAATTTCCGCAAGGTCAGCGTTGAGCTCACAGGACTCGCGCACTAGTTGCTGCGACTTACCCCAACTCTGTCTATAGCGAGGCCAGCGGCTCTCGATCAGGGGCAACACCCCAACTCTGAGAAGATTGCGGTCATAGTGCGTGTTTTGATTCGATGGATCCTCGACAAAAGAGAGCCTCCGCGTGCGCGCCACATCCTCAAGTGATTGCCTTGGGATTTCGAGCCAGGGGCGTATAAGCACCCCTGCGCCCAGGACACGGGCCGAAGGCATCCCTGCCAGCCCGTCGACCCCTGAGCCACGCGCGAGTCGCAGGAGCAGCGTCTCGAGCTGATCGTCTTGATGATGCCCTAGCGCCAGCCATTCGCCGGCGTCAAGCGCGCCTTCAAATGCTGCATAACGCGCACGCCGCGCGGCTTCTTCGCTAACAACTGCAGGCTCGGCAAACGCCCGCTCTGTTGTCACGCCAGCGCTATTAAGCGAGCAATCGACTACGCACACGGTCAGCTTTACGCCGAGCTCCGCGCAGAGCGTTTCGCAGTGCAGCTGCCATTTGTTCGCGGCTTCCTGCAAACCATGGTTAATGTGTATCGCTCGAAGTGACAACGTTAATTCGCCGCTAGCGCGAAGGTCGCAGAGCAGCGTGAGAAGTAATGAAGAATCTAATCCGCCACTAAGTCCGACCATAATACTCGTGGGATCTAACAGCCGCGCGGTGTCTTCTGAAGAGATGGATGGAGAGATGGATGAAGAGATGGATGAAGAGGTGGATGAAGAGGTGGATGAAGAGGCTGGCGAAGAGGCTGGCGAAGAGGTGAGCGAAGACGCGGCCGGCGCTGACGCAGTAAGACGAGGCGCGAAGCAAAAGGCGCGCCTGAGCGCAGCGAGTAGCGTCGTTTCAGCCTTCGCCGCCACAGAGTCAGAAGAGGAAGAGGCGCCTTGAGGGCCGTTTGAAGGGCCGCTAAGCGCTGAGGCCATAGCTCATAAGCCGTTTGTAGCGCCGCTCAATGAGCGTCTCTGTGTCGGTCGCACTGAGCCGATCCATTTGTTCTAGAAGCGAGATTTTGATGTTCTCGGCAGTCGCAGCCACATCCCGATGCGCGCCTCCAAGCGGCTCTGCAATGGTCTGATCAACTATTCCTAGCTCTTCCAGACGTGTCGAGGTTACGCCCATAGCCTCGGCTGCCGCCGAAGCATACTCCGATGATTTCCACAGAATCGTTGCGCAGCCCTCCGGCGTGATCACCGTGTAAGTCGAGTACTGAAGCATGTTTAACTGATCGGAGACGCCGATAGCAATCGCACCCCCTGAATTCGCCTCGCCCGTCACCGTTGCGATAAGAGGCGTCTTGACTCGAGACATCGTAGCCATGTTGACAGCAATCGCTTCATTGATGCCTCGCTCCTCTGCATCGATTCCGGGGTAGGCACCCGGCGTATCGATAAAACTCAGCACAGGAAGATTGTAGCGCTCGCCGAGCTCAACCAGGCGACGTGCTTTGCGGTATCCCTCTGGGCGAGGCATCCCAAAATTATGCTTAACCTTGGCCTTAGTCCCTCTGCCCTTTTGATGCCCCATCACCACACACGGCCGCCCATCGATTTTCGCCAACCCACCGATAAGCGCTTGATCATCGCCGAAGTAGCGATCGCCATGAAGCTCGTCAAAGTCTGTAAAAATATGCTCTATATAGTCGAGTGTATAGGGTCGCTGAGGGTGACGAGCCACCTGAGACACCTGCCAAGAACTCAGGTTGGCGTAGATTTTCTCGGTGAGCTTTGTGCTCTTGGCGCGGAGATTTTGAATCTCATCGCCGATATTCAAGTCATTGTCGCTGCCCACCAAGCGCAGTTCGCTTATCTTCGCTTCTAATTCCGCAATGGGTTGCTCGAAATCTAAGTAATTGGGATCCATATCCTGTTCGACTCACTCTTTAAGATCAGTAGTCTACGACTACGTTCCTACGCCCGTATTCGCTCCGAAGGCGTTGAACTAATTCATTTGATGGCGCTACTCGCCATTCATTGGACAGCATTATACACCCCTTCGAGGCCTCACGCTGATAACTGATCGCAATACCACAGCCCAAACTTCCGTCTTCTTTATTTCCGAGATTAGGGGCTGCCGCTGCACTACCAAATGGAGGCGACTGCACCGAATCGGAAGGCTTAAGACGATGTGACTCCAGCATCTCGGCAAGACGCTCGCTAAAGCCCACAGCTAGCGCATCACTACGCATGCTTAGCGTGATGCTCCGTGCGCGTCGCTGCCTCGCCTGCTCAAGCGTCATGACCTCTTTACCACGCCCCTGCATGCCCCCACTGTAGTCATCCATGCTCACCGTGCAGTCAACAATGAGTATCTGGTCTTTCTGCAAGATGTCGCGGAAGCGCTCGTATTCCTTAGCAAAGAGGCGGATTTCAAAGCGCGCGCTGCGATCATCTAGGGTCAGAAAAGCAATCGTGTCGCCCGCCTTATTGCGCATAGTCCTAATGTCTATGAGCAGGCCAGCGACAGACTGCGGTGCACGCTCAGGCCGGAGGCTGGAGAGCCTGTCTCGTGAGAGGTGTGAAAGCTCACCTAAATACTCATCGATCGGGTGACCCGACAAATAGAGACCCAACGTCTCTTTCTCGGCTTTCAACCTTTCCTGCTCAGCCCACGGCTTAATTTTTTTCGTTTCGAATGATACGTCGCTCGTTGCCGTGCCCTCTGGCGCAATCTCTCCAAACATGTCAGCAACGCCTGACTCCGCATTTTTGTTCGCCTGATCCGCAGCCTTCATTGCTTGTGGCAAGAGCTCAGAAAGTTTCGCGCGCACGAAATCTGGCACGCCTTCAACTAAGCTGTCTAATGCCCCAGCTTTGACCATCGCCTCTAAGGTTCGTCGATTTAACTGCTGAGAATCGACACGTTGGCAAAGCTCGAGCATGCTCGCAAAGGGTCCGTTCTTCCGCGCTTCAAGAATGCTCCCAACAGGCCCCTCGCCTAGTCCTTTGATGGCGCCTAGGCCGTACACGATTTCATCCGCTTGATTCACCGTGAAATTGAACTGCCCCTTATTTATGTCAGGCGGCACAATCTTCAGCCCCATCGCACGGCATTCATCGATAAGCGTCACCACCTTATCGGTGTTCTGCATATCAGCAGACAGCACCGCCGCCATAAAATAGGAAGGGTAATGAGTTTTTAACCACGCAGTCTGATAAGACACTAAGGCATAGGCGGCCGAGTGCGACTTATTAAACCCGTAGCCCGCGAATTTTTCCATCAAGTCAAAAATGGATTCGGCAAGATTGCTTTCGATGTCTCTCTTAATCGCCCCTTCGGTAAACAAGACCCGCTGCTTAGCCATCTCGTCTGGGTTTTTCTTGCCCATAGCCTTGCGCAAAATATCGGCGCCGCCGAGCGTGTAGTTGCCGAGCACCTGCGCAATCTGCATCACCTGCTCTTGATAGAGGATGACTCCGTAAGTATTAGATAGCACCGGCTCTAGTTCTGGGTGCGGGTATAACACTTTGGTACGCCCGTGCTTTCTGTCGATAAAATCGTCAACCATGCCCGATTGCAAAGGCCCGGGACGAAATAGCGCAACCAGCGCGATTATGTCTTCAAAACAATTAGGGACCTGTTTCTTAATCAGCTCCTTCATGCCGCGAGATTCGAGCTGAAAAATAGCCGTCGTTTCCCCGCTCTGAAGAAGTTTATAGACCCGCTCGTCGTTCAACTCGAGATGATCAATATTTAGCTCAGGAGCGCCCTGCTCGCGGCGCCCATTGATCATCTTCACGGCCCAATCGATGATCGTCAACGTTCGCAGCCCCAAGAAGTCGAACTTCACAAGCCCTGCGGTTTCAACGTCGTTTTTATCGAACTGTGTAACGAGCCCTTGCCCTGCCTCGTCGGTATAAAGCGGCGTGAAATCGGTCAGTTTAGTCGGCGCGATTACCACGCCACCCGCATGTTTACCTACATTGCGAGTGATGCCTTCGAGCTTAAAGGCCATTTCAATAATTTCTTGCGCCTCTTCATCTGAATCAACGAAAACACCTAACTCAGGCTCTTCCTCAAACGCTTTGGTTAGCGTCATACCTGGCTCGAAAGGAATAAGCTTACTTAGCTTATCTGCAAGCGCATAAGGCTTGCCTTGAACCCGCGCGACATCCCGCACAACAGCTTTCGCCGCCAGCGTACCGAAGGTAATAATCTGCGACACGGCTTCTTTTCCGTACAATTCTGCGACATGCTGAATCACGCGATCGCGTCCTTCCATACAGAAATCAACGTCGAAGTCAGGCATCGAAACCCGTTCTGGGTTTAGGAAACGCTCGAAAAGAAGATCGTATTTAAGCGGATCTAAGTCGGTAATTTTAAGCGCATAGGCGACAATGGATCCTGCACCGGAACCACGACCTGGCCCGACGGGAATACCGTTGTCTTTCGACCATTGGATAAACTCCATCACGATTAAAAAATAGCCCGCGAAGCCCATCTGATTAATAATCTTCAGCTCGAACTCTAGTCGTTCCCAATAGAGCTCTATTCCCTCCCGCGTCGCATAGTCCTCACCGTATAAATTGGCCAGCCTAACCTTCAAACCATCTGCGCTGATTTGGGAGAAAAAATCCTCCATTGTTAGCCCGTCTGGAACCGGGTAATTGGGTAGCCGCGGAGTGCCGAGGTCTAGTGACAAACTACAGCGTTTCGCGATTTCTAAGCTATTTTCCAATGCCGAGGGAATGTCTTCGAATAGCGCAAGCATTTCTGCCGAATCTTTCAAGTACTGCTGGTCGGTGTACTCGCGCGACCGGCGCGGGTCGTCAAGTGTGCGCCTGTCGTTAATACAGACTCGTACCTCGTGCGCTTCAAAGTCATCTTGTTTGATAAATCGAACATCGTTGGTTGCAACTACAGGTGTTCTCGTTTCAGCGGCAAGGTCGAGGGCTGCATCGATATAATTCTCTTCGCGATCGCGACCCACTCGCTGTAACTCAAGATAAAAAGAGCCTGGGAAAATAGCCTCCCATCGGGCCAAGCACTCCATTGCTTTAGCATGATCACCCTCTAAGAGCGACGCGCCAATGTCGCTGAATTGACCACCCGACAGCGCGATAACACCCTCGCTATACGCTGCCAGTTGATTAAATCGAAGACTCGCGTCGCTGCGGTTTGGGTTTTCTGTATAAATTGTTGAGATTAACCGTGAGATATTCAGATACCCCTCACGATTTTTTGCAAGTAACAACAAGCGTGTGTCCGCGGCTCCGTCTTCGCCCTTGACCAGCACATCACAGCCACAGATCGGCTTAATCCCTTCTTTGATCGCACCACTGTAAAACTTGATCAGACCAAACATATTGGCAAGGTCGGTCACTGCAATCGCGGGCATCGCCAATTCGCGCGCGCGCGCAAGCAGGGGCTTTATTCTGACGAGTCCGTCGACTATAGAGAATTCGGTGTGCAGTCGCAGGTGCACGAAGCCCAGCGTTGAGTCGCTAGCGAGAGGGTGTTGTTTGGGTGACTCAGGTGTATCAGACATTGAGTTAGTTTCGGCTGTTGCTAGGGCAAATCGGGCTTTTAGAATCGCGGCGGATACGACTAAAACGAGGATTGAATATACCGTGTTTGCTTACAAAAGTTTAGCCTGAATGGGCGCATCAAGAACCAGGGAAAATACGCGAGCCCTGTATGAGCCTCTGAGCAACTGGCGCAAAAGTACGCCTGTGAGCTGGCGTCGGCCCTAAACGCTCTAGCGCGGCGAAATGCGCAGCTGTAGGGTAGCCCTTGTGCTGAGCAAAGCCATACCCCGGATATTGCCGATCAAGCAGGAGTAACTCGCGATCACGCACTACTTTGGCAATAATCGATGCCGCGGAAATGCTCGCCACTTTCGCATCGCCCTTCACCACAGCAAGGCTAGCAAAAGACCACTGAGGGCAACGGTTGCCATCAACAAAAACAAATTCAGGCCTGATGGGAAGAGCGTCGACCGCACGAGTCATGGCGAGAAGGCTTGCCTGTAAAATATTGATTTCATCAATCTCTTGTGGCGACGCACTGCCCACGCCAACGGCGATCGCGTTGCTAAGAATGGTCTCGTACAGCGCTTCTCTTTTTTTCTGGCCGAGCTTTTTCGAGTCGGCTAGCCCTTCGATCAGGTTACGATGATCTAGAATGACTGCGGCGGCGATCACATTGCCCGCAAGGGGCCCACGTCCAGCCTCGTCACATCCGGCCGCTCTGTCGGGGGCTACTCTGACACGCTCCCATGCCTCAGTCACCATTAAGAAACAAGCTCCGCGATCGCGGCGGCCGCTCGCTCAGAGGCATTCAATCGAATTGAGGCGTGAATGTGATCGAAAGTTTTCAACATGCCTTCTGTCTCTTTCTCCCCTGTAAAGAATGCCATTATCTCGGAAACCAAGGCGGCTTCTGTGAGGTTGTGTTGAATGTATTCGGGCACTAAACGTGCACCGGCGAGCAGATTAGGTAGCGCCACAAAAGGAATTTTTACGAGCCGAGACGCGATAAAATGCGTCAACGGCGCTAGCTTGTATCCTACGACCATCGGCCGCCTTAGCAGCATCGCTTCGAGTGTCGCAGTGCCCGAGGCTAAGACAACCAGATTCGCTGCCCGCATGGCAAGCTGCGAATCGTCCACAAGCCTAAAGGGCGCCCCATCAACCAAACCATTGCTGCGCAACAATGCTTCGAGGCGCGCACGCGATTCGGGCCCGCTTGCAGGGATTAGAAACCTAAGTGATGGATCAATCTCTAACGCAGCGACGGCGCTGGCAAGAAAAACGGGGCCTAAACGTGATATTTCACCACCTCGACTACCAGGGAGTAACGCGACAACCCGATCAGCCGGCTGTAGGTCGAACAGAGTGCGAGCAAGGCTTGCCTGCTCGCTCGTATCCTCGAGCTTGTCTGCGAGCGGATGGCCGACGCAGCAGACGGGAATGGCGTGCTGATTATAGATCTCAGTTTCGAAGGGAAAAAGCGTAAGCATTAAGTCTACAGCGCGCGCTATTTTATGAATGCGTTTCTTTCGATAGGCCCACACACTAGGACTCACATAGTGAACGGTTTTCACGCCAAGGTCGTGAAGCTCGCCTTCGAGTCGCAGATTAAAATCGGGGGAATCGATACCAATGAAAGCATCCACTTTTCGCGCATCCATAAGCTCTCGTAGCGCCTTCTTTAGGCGAAAAAGCTCAGGCAGCCTGCCCAATGGCTCAACAAAACCCATCACTGCCAATCGGTCCATCGGCGTGATGCTCTCGCAGCCCTCGCTCAGCATCTCTGGGCCGCCAACGCCGATAAAGTGTGCGTCAGGAAAGCGTGATTTGAGGCTTCGAATAAGCCCTGCACCGAGTATATCGCCGGATTTCTCGCCGGCGACAATACCGAAACACTTAGGCATAACGCCTCCCGCTTTCTTAGCGTTGTATACCTTTGTTAGACGATTCAATCGAGGCGATTAAAGCGGCAACTTCGGGGCAGCAAGCGAGCATTCCGCGGAGCTCTTCAAGCGCCTCATTCAGACTAAGGCCTCGCTTGTAGAGCACTTTAAATGCAGTACGCAAGTCTTTGATCGCCTCGTCACTAAAACCACGGCGAGAAAGACCAACAGTGTTAATACTTCGCACAGCCGCGGGTTGTCCGCTTACTAGCATGTAGGCTGGTACATCTTGTCCTATGTGAGTAACACCCCCGACCATTGCGTGAGCGCCAATTTTAACGAACTGGTTAACGCCTGCGTATCCACCGAGAATAGCCCAGTCGTCGACCTCAACATGGCCAGACAAGCCTGCATTATTAGCAAACACAGTGTTATTACCCACCACGCAATCGTGGGCGATATGCACATAGGGCATCAGCAAATTATCATTGCCGATTTTCGTCAACCCACCCCCGAAGCCCGTTCCTCTGTGAAGAGTTACGCCCTCGCGAAAGACATTATTATCACCAATGTCGAGCCATGCCTCCTCGCCCTCGAACTTTTTATCCGAGGGATCTTCGCCTATCGAGGAAAACTGAAAGAAGCGATTATTCTTGCCGATACGAGTATGGCTTCGAATCACCACATGTGATTCGATGACACTGCCCGCCCCGATAGAAACCTCGGGGCCAACAATACACCAAGGGCCTATGGTGACGCCGTCTTCAATTACCGCACTCGGATCGATCCGAGAACTAGGATCAATCGACATCCACTTTCCTCTCAGCGCACATAATTGTCATAGACGCAGCTAACTCCTCGCCCACAAAAGCGGTTCCCTTAAATTTGTATATTCCACGGCGATTGGTGATCACCTCCGCTTTTAATATTAACTGGTCTCCAGGCACGACTGGGCGCCTAAGTCGCAAATCATCTGCGCCAACGAAGTAATACAGAAAACCGTCTTTGGGCTTTTTTTCTTGCGTTTTAAATCCAAGAATCCCTGCAGCCTGAGCGATAGCCTCGATAATCAGTACGCCTGGCATAATGGGATTATCAGGGAAATGGCCTTCGAAGAAAGGCTCATTATTCGTCACATTTTTATAGGCTACGATTGATTTACCTAGCTCCATCTCCAGCACCCTATCCACCAGCAGGAAAGGGTAACGTTGGGGCAGGTATTCCTTTATCTCGTTAATGTCTAGAAGCATCTCAGTCTCAATTGTAGTGTCGTCATTTACTTGCGATTATTAGTCGGCCTTGCGCTCGAGGTTCTTGAGCCGCTTGGCAATACTGTCTAATTGTTGAAACCGAAGCGCATTGCGCTTCCATTCGGGCGTGGGCGATGCCAGAGTGCCTGAGGAGATCATTCCCGCCTCTGTGACCGATTTACTCAGCAGCGCCATAGCACTTACTTGCACGCGGTCGGCGACGGTAATATGGCCCACGGCACCCGATCCGCCACCAAAAATGCAGTACTCGCCGACCGTGACACTGCCAGCTAGCGCAGCACAACCACAGATAATCGTATGCTTGCCGATGACGCAGTTATGACCAATCTGCACTTGATTGTCGATCTTTACGCCATCGCCAATAATGGTGTCTAACATCGCGCCGCGGTCTATCGTGGACGCCGCGCCGATTTCGACATCATTACCGATACGCACGCCGCCTAGCTGCGCTATTTTAACACTGCGCTCGCCATCAAACGCGAAACCGAAGCCGTCTGCACCGATGACACTGGTTGCGTGAATGGTGACTCGATCGCCGACGGTGACGTCGTGATAAAGCACAACATTCGGGTGGATACGCACGCTCTCGCCAAGTTGACAGTCACGTCCAATAAAAGTGCCAGCCCCAATCCTCGAGCCCGCACCGATAGTTGCTCCCTCACAAATCACCACATTCGCCTCGATGCTCACATCCTCGGCAAGCGTAGCCGACGCAGCGATACTGGCGGTTGGGTGGATGCCGGCTACGACAGCGTCCTCGCGCGCGAATAGCTGCGTGGCGTAAGCAAAAGTCACATAGGGGTTTTGTGCGATAAGCCGATTGCCAGAAAACGAATTGGCTGATTTTTCGGCAAGAATAACAGCGCTAGCTTGGCAGTCAGCGAGTTGGGAGGCATAGGCTGGATTGCTAAGAAAGCTCAGCTGACCTTCGCCGGCCGAGCTTAAAGGCGACAGTCCAGAGATGATGATGCCTCCATCTCCCTCCAGCTTCGCCCCAAGAAGATCAGCGATTTCGGCAAGTCTGAATTGCTTAGCTTGCGGCAAGGCCCCTCTCCTTAGGTAGAGCGATCACTACTCAAAAAGAATCTGCGATCCGGCTCGTTTGAGCCGAGTGCAACGTCCTAGTTAGCGGCTGCGGTGTTCTGATTAAGCTTCGCTGTCACTTTAGCAGTGATATCGAGTACGGGTGCGAAATAAGGCGCACTATCAACATTGAGAATGAGGTCATAGCCACCCTCAGCGACAACATCTGATACAGCCTCGGCTAAAGTACCCTGCATGCTTTGTAAGAACTGCTGATTCTTTTCCTGAAGCGCTTTTTGAACACGCTCTTGGATTAGTTGCAGCTGGACCTGCAGGTCTTGTGCATTCGAATTCATCCGACGAATTTCATCCTGCGTCATCACTGCTTCGTCTTGCTGAAACTTTTCGCTGAGCGCAGTAAGCTGCTCAGATAATTCCTGCGCGCGAGTCTCATCGGCATTGAACTCCTGCTCGAGTTCTTCTTGCACAATACGCGCCGCATCGGAATTAAAAAGTGCCTGCAATGCATTTAAAACACCAATTTTTGTGTCTTGTGCCATCGCAGCTTGCGACGCAGCAACCAAACACACTACGGCAATTAAAGTCTTCAATGTTTTCACTTATGTTCTCCAAATCTAACAAAACTTCGTAAAGAGAGGCTGACCACACGCCTCTACTCAGTTGATGATTTATCGGCGCAATAGCCGATGACTAAAATTCTTTTCTCTAGAAACCCTGGCCTACCGTGAAGTCGAACGTCCTTGTGTCATCACCCTCTTTTCCGAATGGCTGGGCAAGATAGAAAGTCAATGGGCCGAAAGGCGAAAGATAAGTAACGCTAACACCTACCGAATAACGAATCTCGGCTAGGTCGAAGTCCGAACAATTCTTCAGGAGTTGCCTTCTCTCCGAACAGCTAGACGAGAACACATTGCCCGCATCGATAAAGAAAGCAGATCGCACCCGACTCCTGTCCTCTACGAAGGGCAGCGGGAATAAAAGCTCCAGCGTCGCTGTTGCCAATATGTTACCACCAAAGCTGTCGAAATCCTCATCTAAGAAGAAGTTTTCAACTGCAAGCGCGACCTCAGGGTTGCCATTCTCGTCGAAGAGTCGGTTGCCATTAGCATCGAAAACAGGCGCTGTACTGTAGCCGAACTCGTTACTGAGTCCCACCGCAGAGCCGTCCTCTCTCTTGATGATATTACCTTCATCATCCTTGAGCAGACTGATGCCGCCTTGTGTCAGATACCTAGCGCCAGGTGTGCTCTCAGGGCCTAAGCTATTCTCTTCAAATCCACGCAAGACACCGGCAGCGCTGAGACCCCCTGCAAAGAAGTTATTAAAGAAAGGGAGCTCATCGGTATCGCCATAACCGATACCGTAACCGAGGTTGGTTCGCAATGAGACAACCCACTCTCTGTTCTGCGAGACCGGCCAATAGAACTGTCCATTATAATTTATTCGCGCGTATTCGAGATCAGATCCAGGCAGCGTGATTTCAAGCCCTAGGCTGTGGAGAAAGCCTGCGTTCGGGAGTTGACCGCGATTGAGGGTGTTGCGGAAATAGTTGCCTGTGATCGTAAAGTTATCGAACTCATCACCAAATTTGTCGACAAACCCTTGCTCATTCGGACTGCGCAACTGCTGGGGTGTTAGGTCTGCCACATTGCCTAGCACTGAGTCGACGACGGGGCCGTCGAAGGCGTTGCCGTTAGCCGGTGTGATGATGTATTTGTCGACGCCCTCGAACAGCGTCGGGCTTGCCATGATTTCTTGCACAGAGCCGATACCTGCGCTCAGTTCAGTGTGTGTAAAACCAAGGTCAAACCCAAGCATTTCAATTTCGCTCAGCGGATAGCTAAAGCTTGCAGAACCTCCATATGAGCTCGTATTAAATGCCGAGACGTTAAACGGAGATTCCATTTTTTGCGCAAACATATTAAATCCGCGACTGACGCCATCGGGGGTAAAATACGGATCGACATATTGGAAATTGAGCCCTTGCTGGAAACGGCTCCTGTTCACACCGACTCCGATGGTTCGGCCGGTTCCGAGGAAATTTTGCGCCTGAAGGCTAGAGCTTATAAAGAAGTTACCGCCGCCTCCAGTACCTACTTGAAAACTTACAGCACCGAAATTTTGTTCGATTACGTCGTAGTTCACATCAATCTGATCTTCGATCCCTGCTACTTCTGCAGTGTCGACCTCAACCGATTCGAAATAACCGAGACGCTCCAATCTAACCTTAGACTGTTCAATCTGCAGACTTGAGGCAGGCGCACTTTCGAGTTGCCTCATCTCGCGCCTTAGCACGTCGTCTGCGGTCGATACGTTGCCAGCAAAGCTAATACGGTTGACGTAAGTTCGATTGCCCGGCTCGATAAAGAACGTCACGTCCACCGTTTGTTCATCATCGTTAACCTCGGGCACGCCGGTCGCCTCGGCGAACGCATAGCCGAGATTACCGAGAAACTGAACCATGATTTCTTCAGTCCCAGTAACCAAGCCTTGTGAGTAGATTTGGCCCGAGCGCACAAAAAGTGCCGCTCGCAGCAAGTCCTCGGCGTCGACCAAGTCGCCTGCAAGCTCGACATTACGGATAGCATACTGTTTGCCTTCAGAGATATTGATCGTAATGTAAACTTCTTGCCTGTCTGGCGTTATAGCAATAGGCGTAGAATCGATGCTGAACTCGACATAGCCGTTGTCGAGGTAAAAAGATTCGAGACGCTCGAGGTCCCCAGACAACTGCTCGCGAGAGTATCTGTCGCGACGACTCATAATAAGATAGAACGGTTTTGTGCCGAGTTCGAAAAGCTGCAAGAGGTCTTCTTCAGCGTAAGATTCGTTGCCTACGATATTAATGTGACGGATGCGAGACTCTTCGCCCTCATTGATATCTAGTTTGATGCTAACTCGGTTTCGCGGCAGTTCTTCAACTTCAATTTCTACAGCCGCACCATAGCGACCGCGCGAAGAATAGACGTCTTGTATTCCTTGCCGGATGGCCTCTAACGCGGCCCGCGTAAATATCTGCCCTTCGGCAATGTCTGCTGATCCCATGTTTTCAATGATGTCTTCTGTCTTGAGAACACTATTACCTTCTATCGTAATCTCGGCAACCGATGGCCGCTCCAACACGGTGACAACAAGGATATTACCCTCGCGCGACACTTCGATTTCATCGAAGTATTCCGAACGCGAAAGCTCACGAATTATTTGAGCTGAGGTCAGCGCGTTAACCTCATCGCCAATACCAACAGGCAGAAGGTTATAGATTATTCCGGGCGAAATACGCTGGTAGCCGTCGACGATTATGTCGGCGACTATAAAATTTTGCGCGTGGAGAGGGCTAGCAAAGCCAAAGGCCAGCAGGAAACAACAGAGCAGTTTCTTCATTCGTAATGCTTTCTCGGGTTATTCATTTGAGGAACGCATACACGCTCCCGCACGCCACAACTTCCTTTGCAGCCGTGCAGTCTTAGTCTTTGTCTTTGTCTTAGTCTTAGTCTTAGTCTGAACCGTTTGAACTCAACCTCAGGCGAGAAATCGCGCCTTTTAGAGCAAACGGGTTACATCGTTATAAACGGCCAACACCATGATGCCCGAGATCAGTAATAGTCCAATTTGCAATCCGAAAGCCTGCACCTTCTCCGGCACGGGTCGTCGCGTAACGATCTCGATCAGATTGTACAAAATATGCCCCCCATCCAAGATAGGGATTGGCATTAAGTTCATGACGCCAAGCGAGATGCTCAGAAGGGCCAAGAAACCAAGATAAACATTCAGGCCATAGGACGCGGTCTCTCCCGCAACTTGAGCGATAGTAATAGGCCCATTAATATTCTTAACCGATATCAACCCGACGATCATTTTCTTGATCGAGGCCAGCACAAAAACCGATTTGTCATAGGTTTCGGTGATAGCAGGGATAATCGCCGACGCGGCATTGTACTTTACTTCGCGCCGCATCTCCCGCGGAACGAGCGCATCGTAGTCTACTTGTTGCACATAAGCGCCGATAATGCCGATTTTGCTGCCATCGGGAAGTTCGGTTAGCGCGGGAGTGAGGCTTAACTCTATTAATTGGTCTCCCCGTTCGACCTCCACATTGAGTGCTAGTTCCGGACTGGCGCGGATTATTTCGACCCATTGGCTCCAGCCATCAACCCTCTGGCCAGCAACGCTCACTATGCGGTCGCCGGCTAACAAGCCCGCTTGGTCGCCCGCTTGCCCCTCAACCAATTTGTCGATAACCGCAGGGATGTCTATTTGCGTTATGCCCAAGGCCTTGAGTGGACGGGGCTCAGTCGAATCCGCCATGAATCCCAAAATAGGCAAGCTGACGTCTCGTTCAGCAGAAGAATCCACGCCTTTTACCGAAAAAGTAACGCTACCACTCTCGCCCATACGGCCAATCAACTGCAGAGCAACTTGTTGCCAAATAAGCGTCGGCTCACCATCGACAGCGAGAATTTCATCTCCTGACGCAAGCCCTGCGCGCTCGGCAACAGAGCCTTCAACCACCGAGCTTATAATCGGTGCAACGCCCGATGTGCCATATGCGATATTGATAATCCAAAAAATGACTATTGCGAGCAAAAAATTAGCCGCGGGGCCCGCAGCAGAGATAGCCATCCGCTGCCAGACGCTTTTTGCCGCGAAAGACTTCGAGCGATCCTCTGCGGGCACAGCCTCATCGTCTGGCACCGAAGTGTCTTCTTGCCCGAGCATGCGCACATACCCACCGAGCGGAATTGGTGCGATAACGTATTCGACCCCGTCTTTCCCTACCCAAGTTTTGACGGCCTTACCAAAGCCAATAGAGAATTTGAGGACTTTAACGCCACAGCGCCTTGCCACCCAAAAATGGCCGAATTCGTGAACGGTCACGAGTATTCCAAGCGTGACTAAAAGGGCCAGCACGCTGGTGGTGATTTCGATGATATTCTCAATCATTACAGCCTCTTCTGACGCTGGCGCCAGTAGCGATAAGTTAAATTAACTATTAGTAATCAGGGTATTAGCAAGTGCCCGAGCGCGTGAATCCGCCTCATAGATGATATCGAGACTAGAGGCAGATTCACAAGGTATTTGTGCCATCACGTCGGCGTTGACCGCCGCGATGCGAGTAAAGCTAAGGCGTCCCGCTAAGAACGCGCCGACGGCCTCTTCGTTTGCCGCATTCAGTAGCGCCGGCGCAGTACCTCTGACCCGCGCGGCCTCCATGCCTAATTCGAGGCAGCGAAACCGTGCGAGGTCAGGTTCGCGAAATTCCAATGTTTGCCCTGCGGCAAGATCGAGCCTTGGTGCTTCGGTTGTGATCCGCTGCGGCCATGCAATACAGTGTGCGATAGGCACCCGCATGTCTGGACTCGCCATTTGCGCGAGCACAGACCCATCGCTGTAATGAACCATCGAATGGATAACCGACTGCGGGTGGATGACGACCTCAACCTGATCAGGAGCGAGGCCGAACAGGAAGCATGCCTCAATAAACTCCAACCCCTTATTCATCATGGTCGCCGAATCAACAGAGATCTTACTCCCCATAGACCACACAGGATGTGCGCAGGCTTGCGCCGGTGTTATGGAGGCAAACTGATCTAACGGCGTGTCGAGAAACGGGCCACCGGACGCGGTTAGGACGATTTTTTCGACAAACGTAAACTGCGAAGCACTAATTCCTTCACTAACTGTTGGCAAACACTGGAAAATCGCGTTGTGTTCGCTGTCGATAGGTAGCAGCGTCGAACCATTATGCCGCGCCGCATCCATAAGGATGTCGCCGGTCATAACAAGGGCCTCTTTGTTGGCGAGAAGCAATCGTTTCCCGGCCTTCGCCGCGGCTAAGGTTGCTGCAAGCCCTGCCGCACCGACAATCGCAGCCATAACCATGTCGACTTCCGCATCCGCAGCAACCTGCTCGAGCGCCTCCGGCCCAACCAACAGTTCTGTTTTACACGCCGCTGCGCGGAGCGCTTTCGCGAGCTGATCTGCCCCCGCTGAATCCACCAAGACTGCGTAACGCGGGTTAAATTCGAGACACTGCGCCAGTAGCGTTGCCGCATTCGTATTAGCGGTGAGCGCAAAAATAGAGAGGTTTTCTATTTTACGAGCGACTGCAAGCGTGCTCTCGCCGATCGAACCGGTTGAGCCAAGCAGTGTAAGCGACGCGTCACTAACCAGGGTATTAAGCTCCACGCTAAACGCCTCCAAGCAGAAGAATAAGCACGGCCACGCAGATCGGCGTCGCCGCCATCAACCCATCAATTCGATCGAGCAGACCGCCATGGCCAGGCAGAATAGACCCGCTGTCTTTTAGCTCCCGATTGCGCTTCAACATGCTTTCGGCGAGATCGCCAACAACACTGAAAAAGGCAACGATAAGGGCAAGCGCGGCAAAAATAGCATAGTCGATGTACGCAAATGCTTGGACATAGTTGTCGAGTAGAAGCGCAAAAGCCAACGACACGATTAGATTAAGAGCGACCCCGCCCCAGACCCCTTCCCAGGTTTTATTAGGGCTTAAAGCAGGTGCCAGCTTGCGTTTGCCAAACAGTTTTCCTGTGAAAAAAGCACCGACGTCGACGGCTGCCACCATAATAATGAGCATGATCACAAGCGCGCCGCTGGGCAACAATGCTTTCAGCGTCACCAAGCCTACCCACGTGCCGAGCAGGGAGAGCATGCCCATCACAGAGATTCGGGATTTGTCATTCCATGCCTCGGTTGACTGTGGAAAAGACACAATCGCACCAAACATAAACGCCCAAAACAGCGCACCTAATAATGAGAACCCGAGGGCGAAGCACGCGTCATACCCGATATCTCCAGCCAGACCAAGTGCAAACCACAGCAAAGTAATAGACAGCGCTAGCGTTCCAACAAAGGCTAGCCGAGACTTTGACCCCAGCGATGCAAAAGCTGCCCATTCCCACGCGCCAATTAAGACTAATGCGCCGGTGATAGCCGCAAACGCCTCGAGGCCCAAACTAGTAGTCATCACAATTAGGCCAACCAATAAGACAACTGCAGTGGCAATGCGCTGTTTAAGCATCGGCGAACACCTCAATATTTTCTTGATGCCCGACGCTGTCGTGCGCAAAGGCACTCTGCCCACCGAAGCGCCTCTGCCTACTCGCGTAATCATCGATAGCAAGCTGAAGTTCAGCCTCGTTGAAGTCGGGCCAATAAGTGTCGCAGAAATAGAGTTCGGTATAGGCCAATTGCCAGAGCAGGAAATTACTCAGTCGACGCTCTCCCCCCGTCCTTATGCAAAGGTCGGGATCGGGTGCCTCTGCTAGGCTTGTATACTGGTGCAAGTTCGCTGCAGTAATAGCGCCTGCGATGTCAGATTCGGAGGGAAGCTCAGCAACGAGCTGAGAGACTGCTTGCGCGATATCCCAGCGTCCGCCGTAATCAACCGCCACAAAAACTGTCGTCTTCAGATTGGCTTCGGTTCGCTTTTCGACTTCGAGCATGCCTTTCTGCAATGCCTTCGAGAAGCTCGAACGGTTACCAATAAAGCGGATTCGCACGCCCATGGCATGGAGCTGGGTAATTTCATCGCGGCGCAGAACCGTCAGGAATAGCGCCATAAGCGCACGCACTTCAGTCTGTGGACGAAGCCAGTTCTCACTGCTAAACGCGAACAAAGTAAGGTAGGAGATGTTGCGGTCGACACAGGCAGCGACGATTTTTCGCGCCACCTCAGCACCACGGCTGTGGCCATCTTGCGGCTTTAGCTGTCGCGCTTTCGCCCAGCGATTATTGCCATCCATTATGATGGCGACATGCCGTGGCAAATCGCCGGTGACTTGAGAGGCTGCTGTGGTCATGGGGTAGTCGTTAAGCTCGAGCGAGTTACACAGTTAGACAACAGTATACCCACTTTAGCTCCCAACCGAGCAGTTTGACCTTGAAATTGCACGACGCTTGTCAAATCGATAGCAGGTCGGCTTCTTTCACTTGATACGCAGCTTCTATCGCCGCGATCGTCTTATCCGTTAACTTTTGCACTAAGTCTTCGGCACGGCGCTGCTCATCTTCGCTGATCTCTTTTTCTTTCTCGAGGTCTTTGAAATCCGAATTGGCATCGCGGCGGATATTACGCACGGCGATGCGAGCATTCTCCGCTTCGTTTTTGGCTTGTTTGGTGTATTCGCGCCGCGTCTCTTCGGTGAGAGCAGGCATAGGTACACGAATTGTGTCGCCATTGTTCGAAGGATTAAGCCCGAGGTCAGACTTCATAATCGCTCGCTCAATATCCGCGATAATAGGTTTTTCCCAAGGCGAAACGATAAGCGTCCGTCCTTCTTCGACATTAACATTTGCCAACTGATTCAGCGGGGTGTCAGAACCGTAATAGGAAACCATCACCGAATCTAAGATGCTGGGATGTGCGCGCCCTGTTCTAATTCTTTTGAAAGCCTCGTCTAATGCCGCCAGGCTTTTCTGCATGCGTTCTTCTGCGTCTGAAGTAATTTCATCGATCATAATTTTCCCCGTTAATTGCCTGCTTTTATGATTCTGAAGTCTAGTTGATCAACGTGCCGTCTGCATCACCTAACACGTTAGCCAGCAAGGCGCCGGGGCGATTCATATTAAACACTTTTATCGGCACACCGTGATCTCGGCTTAACAGGATAGCAGTCATGTCCATCACGGCGAGCTTTTTATCAATCACATCATCAAACGTTAGGTGATCAAATTTGATCGCTGAGGGATCTTTTTCAGGATCGGCTGAATAGACACCATCAACCTTTGTCGCTTTGAGAATAAGGTCTGCGTCTATTTCTATTCCCCGCAGGCAGGCTGCCGAATCGGTGGTAAAGAATGGATTGCCTGTGCCAGCAGAGAATATCACTACATCCGACGCGTTGAGGTGTCTGATTGCCGTTCGACGATCGTAATGCTCAACTACTCCGCTCATTGGAATAGCAGACATGACGCGTGTCGGGATACTTGCCCTCTCGAGCGCATCGCGCATTGCCAACGCATTCATTACAGTAGCAAGCATACCCATGTGATCGCCGGTTACCCGCTCCATTCCCGCCGAGTGCAGCGCCGCCCCTCGAAAGAGGTTTCCGCCACCGATAACCATACCAATCTGGACGCCCAAACCGACTAGCTGCCCTACCTCGACAGCCATTCGGTCTAACACTTTAGGATCGATGCCAAAATCGGCATCGCCTGTTAGCGCCTCACCACTTAGCTTCAGGAGGATACGGTTATACTTGCGTTCGTGCTTCGGCATGACGTTCTCCTAAAGTAATGGTGAGTTTAGTCTACTATTTTGAGCCTGCGATCTGTGCCGCAACTTCAGCAGCAAAGTCGACTTCTTCTTTCTCGATACCTTCGCCAACTTCATAACGAACAAAGTCGACAACATCAACGCCAGCTGCTTTTAACAGATCCGAAATAGTCGAGTCGGGGTCTTTAACGAACTGCTGTTCGAGCAAGCTGATTTCAGCGACGAATTTCTTCAATCGGCCGCTAATCATCTTCTCAATGATTTCTTCGGGCTTGCCGCTCTCGCGGGCTTGAGCCGAATAGATTTCAGACTCTTTCGCGAGGGTTTCCTCTGGCACGTCTTCTGCCCGAACAACCATTGGGTTTACTGCCGCAATGTGCATTGCAATGTCTTTTGCCAGCGACTCATCGCCACCGCGAAGAGAGATTAGAACGGCAATGCGATTGTTACTGTGAACATAGCTCTCAACAATTCCCTCGTTCGCATCGGCAAACTGAAGGCGCGCAACGCGGCGGATGTTGATGTTCTCGCCAATTTTCTGCACGAGTTTCTCACGCTGATCTTCGAGACCAGAAGCTAGGATCACAGGGACATCAGCGTCTTTATTGGCGAAGGCAGCCTCAACAGCGTCGTTTGCAAAAGAAAGGAAACTCTCGTCGCGCGCGACGAAATCGGTTTCACTGTTCACTTCGAGAATGACGCCGTAGTTACCGTCCGAAGCAACTTTAGTGATTACGATGCCGTCAGCAGCAACGCGGCTCGCTTTTTTAGCCGCTTTCATACCACTCGCTTTGCGTAGGTCGTCGATCGCTTTTTCGATATCGCCTTCTGCCTCTGAAAGCGCCTTCTTACAATCCATCATGCCAAGACCGGTGCGCTCGCGCAGATCTTTTACCATTGCAGCAGTTATATTAGCCATGAGCTTTGCCTCTATTGTATTTGGTGCGAGCCAGCAATCCACTGGGCCCTAAAGGATTTGTCGAGAGACATACAACAGCCGATATAGCCATGAATGCCCTTGAATTTTTACAACGATCGGAAGCGACCGCCTTATAAAAAGGGGGCGATTCGCCCCCTTTCTTCGCTAACTTAGATCAGAACAGCTGTGTAAGGCTGCCCTCAACCTTTAGCTTGCAGCAGGCGTCTCTTCGACTGCAGGCGCTGCCGCCTCGGCGACAACCGGCGCTTCTTCTGCTACCACTGCCTCAACAGCAGGCGCAGCCTCTGTTTCTGCGGCAGGCGCAGCTTCTGTTTCTGCAGCAGGCGCAGCAGCGATATCTTCGTCGACTTCGACGAATTCGCTGTTAGAAGCCATGCTTCCGTTGCGCTTCTTGCCTTCGATACAAGCATCCGCTACTGCCGATGCGTAAAGCTGGATCGCACGCAATGCGTCATCATTACCTGGGATAACGATATCGATGCCATCTGGGTTGCTGTTCGTGTCGACAACGCCGATTACTGGGATGCGAAGATTGTTCGCCTCTGTCACCGCAATACGCTCATGCTCAACGTCGATGACGAATAGCGCATCGGGCAAGCCGCCCATATCTTTGATACCGCCGATGCTGCGAATTAGCTTCTCTTTCGCACGCGTGCGCATTAACGCTTCTTTTTTTGTCAGGCGAGTGAACGTACCGTCGGCTTCTTGAGTCTCAAGATCTTTCAAACGCTTAATCGAGCCGCGGATAGTCTTGTAGTTAGTTAGCATGCCGCCAAGCCAGCGATGGTTGACGAACGGCATACCTGCGCGCTCGGCTTCTTGGCCGACGATTTTAGAAGCAGCACGCTTGGTGCCGACAAACAGGATTTTTCGATTCTTCTCAGCTAAGTTGCTGACTGCCTCGAGCGCCTTATTCATAGCGGGCACAGTGTGCTCGAGGTTGATGATGTGGATCTTGTTGCGAGCGCCGAAGATGAACTGATCCATCTTAGGGTTCCAGTAACGGCTTTGGTGGCCGAAATGGACGCCCGCGCGGAGCATATCTTTCATTGAAACTGACATAGGTTTTCCTTTATAGCGGGTTAGGCCTCCACTTATCCCATCGATCAACCGCACAATCCTCTCTTGTCGCGTGTAGAACCTCGACAGATTGTTTCTCAGCAAGTGCTGAAAAGAGCAATCAAGATCAAATAAGAGCTGCGCGGCACCCAGATCAGACGTGACGATAAGTGTGCGACATTAGTTATTGAAAATTAAGCGTTTTATAAAACCGACCGAATCGGAATGACAAGTGAAACACGACTTAGCACTTTCATCGAACTTTAAAACGCCGCGCTTTATACCATAAAGCCCTTGTCGATTAAAGATTTAAGCTCGCTTTCTACCAATTGAGTGCTGCCTGAGGGTCGTATTGGCGCCCTTCGTGCATTACAATCTCAAGCGATATAAAGCCCTCGGCGATGCCCTTCCGATTAATCACAAAGTGGACAAGCATGACAGTACAAACTAAGACAGCTGACGAACTCGCCAAAATGCGAATCGCAGGCAAACTCGCTTCCGAAGTGCTCGAAATGATCGGACCTTTTGTCGTTCCAGGCGTCACAACCGGAGAGCTCGACCGCCTCTGCCATCACCATATTGTTGAGGTGCAAAAAGCCATTCCGGCACCACTCAATTACAACGGCTTCCCTAAATCTATCTGCACCTCGGTAAATCATGTCGTCTGTCATGGCATCCCGAGCGACGACAAAATTTTGAAGGTTGGCGACATAGTTAATATTGATGTGACCGTGATCAAAGACGGCTACCACGGCGACACGAGTAAAATGTTCTGTGTCGGCGAGGTCGCAGACCATGTGCAGCGACTGATCCGCGTAACGCGCGAAGCGATGTATAAGGGGATAGAAATCGTCCGCCCTGGTACTACCCTCGGTGATATCGGCGCGATTATCCAAACACACGGCGAGAGCAACAACTATTCTGTCGTGCGCGAATACTGCGGACACGGCATTGGGCGCGTCTTTCACGAAGAGCCGCAAGTCTTGCACTATGGCCAAGCAGGAACGGGTCTCGTCCTCGAAGAAGGCATGACCTTTACAATAGAGCCTATGTTTAATGCTGGCATGCGGCACACCAAACTATCGCAGGCAGACGGCTGGACCGTTACCACCAAAGACAGACGACTGTCGGCCCAGTGGGAACATACCCTCGCTGTGACCGCCACAGGCTTCGAGGTCTTTACGCTTCGCGGCGACGACACGCTATGAGCATAGCAGCGCCGTTAAACGTAGACTCGGTTGCACTAAGCCGACCGGACGCGGACACAAGCTTGCTCGACGTCAATGCCGTTCGCACTGAACTCGCCAACCATCATTCGTCAGTCACCCCTCTTGGGAGTGCGCTGAGCGCAGCAAGCGCACTCCTCGATCAGCGCTTCAAAGACAATGACGAAATCGAAGCCATCATTCGAGGACGCGCATGGGCTGTCGATCAAATACTTATGCTGGCATGGGAGCAGCAGCAGTGGCCCGACATAGAGCTCTCGCTGGTCGCCGTGGGCGGCTACGGACGCGGAGAACTCGCGCCCCACTCAGACATCGATATTCTTTTGCTCACGCGTAAGACTCCCGATAAAAAATTAAAGGCCGCGGTGAGCGGCTTCCTCACGCTCCTCTGGGATATCGGCCTAGAAATTGGACAGAGCGTTCGGTCAATAAAACAATGCGTTCAAGAAGCGAGCAGCGACATAACAGTTGCCACCGCCCTCATGGAATCGCGCACACTTGTTGGCCCCGAAAGCCTCCAAGCAGACATGTACAGAGCCACAACCGCACAAAGAGTTTGGCCGATTAAAAAGTTTATGCGTGCCAAGTGGGACGAACAGCTTGCGCGGCATGAGAAATACCACGACATCGACTACGCGTTGCAGCCCAATGTGAAAACCTCTCCGGGCGGGCTGCGCGATATCCAGACTATCGCCTGGGTTGCCAAACGACACTTCAATGCGTCTTCTTTTAGCGACCTCGTAGAACTTGGGTTTCTGAGCAGAATGGAACAATCGCTTATCGACAAAGGGCAAAATTTCCTTTGGCGGGTTCGTTACGGACTCCATCTCCTCGAGGGTCGACGCGAAGACAGGCTCCTATTCGACAAGCAGCGCGAACTCGCCAAAATCTTCGGTTACGAAGACGATGAACTCAGCCTTGGCGTAGAAAAACTTATGCAGCGCTACTACCGTACCGTAGGCACTCTGCGTGGGCTTAACGACCTTCTGCTTCAGCATTTCGATGAGGTTATCTTGCGCTCAGGGGAGCGCGAACGCATAACGCCGCTGAACAACAGATTTCAAATTCGCAACGATTACCTCGAAGTGCTCGATGAAAAAGTATTCGCTCGCGCCTCTTTCGCGTTAATCGAAGTCTTTGTTCTCTGCGCGCAAAATCCGCAAATACAAGGCGTTCGAGCATCGACTATCCGCCTCATAAGAGACAATCGCCATTTAATTGATGATGAGTTCCGCGCAGATATTCGCTGCGTTACCCTTTTCATGGAATTGCTGCGTTCGCCCAATAAGGTGACGTTTCAACTAAGGCGCATGGCGCGCTATGGCATTCTTGGGCGCTATCTTCCTGAGTTTGGCAAGATCATGGGCAAGATGCAGCATGATCTATTTCACATCTACACCGTCGATGCGCATACGCTGCAGGTTGTCGAAAACATGCGCAGGCTTTGGTTGCCCGAAACGGCGCACGAATTCCCACTCGTCTCGAATGTGGTTAAGAATTTACCAAAGATCGAGCTGCTCTATATCGCTGGGCTCTACCATGATATTGCCAAGGGTCGCGGCGGCGATCACTCAAAATTAGGCATGAAAGACGCCGTCGATTTCTGCGAGCGGCACCACCTTAGCAGCTGGGATGCGAAGCTAGTCTCATGGCTAGTCGACAAGCATTTGCTTATGTCGATGACAGCGCAGCGTAAGGATATTTCTGATCCGGAGGTCATTCATGAATTCGCCTCCATCATGGGCGACAAACTCCATCTCGATTATCTCTACTCGATGACAGTCGCAGACATTCGCGCAACGAATCCAGAGCTGTGGAATAGTTGGCGCGCATCGCTTATGTCGCAGCTCTACCTGAACACAAAGCAGGCACTACGCTCGGGACTCGAAAACCCACAAAACCGCGAAGATCGGATTACTGACAAGAAAGACTCTGCCAAAAAAGCCCTTCTACAGCGCGGCGTCGATACGCATCAGATCGACACCATCTGGGCGCACCTCGACGATGAATACTTCGTTCGCGAGTCTGCGGTAAACATTGCTTGGCATTCGGAGCTTATCGCAAATAGCCAAGGGGTAGGCCCTATTGTGGCGCTACAAGAACTCACGCGGATCGATGGAGAGGGCGCGACCCAAGTCTTCATTTACACGAAAGACGGCGATTTTTTGTTCGCCAATACGACAGCAACGCTGGAGCGACTGCGCCTCAACGTTCAAGGCGCACGCATCTTCACCTCAACTCACGGTTATTGCCTCGACACCTTTACCGTTCTGGAAGAATCGGGACGGCCGGTTGGCGATAGCCTTGCACGTGTCGACGAGATACAGGCTGCCTTGCGCAGCAGCTTCGAAGACAAGCATCAAGCAACGCGTACGCCGCAGTATCGGCAAACCCGTAAAGATAAATATTTTGCTAGTAAGGTTATCGTGAGATTACTCAATCATCCCGAGCGCCGCTATTCGACGCTAGAGATCAATTGCCCAGACCATCCCGGCATCCTGGCCTCGGTCGGGAAATTATTCGTAGAGGAATCTATAAATATTAAGGACGCGCGAATCACCACCCTAGGCGAGAGAGTCGAGGATCTGTTCTACATAACCAACAGCGTAAACGAGCCGATAACCGACGAAACTGAAATCGAAGACCTCATTAGCAGCACCCAAGAGACTCTCGAAAAAAGGCTCGAAAGCTAGCTGGTCATGGTAGTTGAGTAAGCAAAAAGGACACCTACAGAATGCTGACCGTTTACGGCATCGCAAACTGCGACACCATTAAGAAAACTAAGAAATGGCTGGAATCGAATAGCATCGATTTCACTTTCCATGATTACAAAAAATTGGGCTGCGATGCAGCACTGGCCGCGCAATTTGTTAATCAATTTCCGCTAGACGAACTCATCAACAAGCGCGGCACAACTTGGCGCAAATTATCAGAAGAAGAGCAGCAAAATCTTGATCCTAAAAGCGCATTAGTACTGATTCAACGCGAAACATCGATAATCAAGAGACCCATCATACACAGCGGCGATCAGTGGTTGATCGGCTATGACGAAGGCGCGTTAGCGTGTCTCAACAACCCATAAACGAATTTGGAGTTCGCACGATGACGGCAATTCACAGTTACGGCTTTGGCCTGGCAACCGAAAACAGTTCTGGCGAGGTTATTGAGGTTTACTACCCCCATTTTGGCTTAGATGCAGGCGCCGAGTTTGCAGACGAAGTCTTAGGCTGTTGCGGACTCCAATCGGGCGAAAGCGGCTACGTTAAACTTGACGGAGCTCTGCGAGAGCGTCTGCGTAACCACCTTGGCGCTTTAGCCAGCAGTGAAAAGACGCTGGTGCTCTGTGTACTCGGCGCTGATACCGCACCTGCGACGGTCGCCGCAGCATTTCTCAAACTGCACCTTCTATCCGCGCGCCTTGTGAAGCCTCATGCGCTAAACCTGAATGGCATGTTTGGCGTATTGCACAATCTGGCATGGACCAACGAAGGGCCTATAGACCTCAGCGAATTATCCGATCGACAGTTTGCTGCGCGCCTGCAGGGGCGGCAACTCAGCGTCACCTCGGTGGATAAATTCCCCAAAATGAGTGACTACATCGTACCGACCGGCGTTCGCATTGCAGACAGTGCGCGCGTCCGCCTAGGCGCTTATTTAGGCGAAGGAACTACTGTCATGCATGAGGGATTCATCAACTTTAACGCCGGCACTGAAGGTCCAGCTATGATTGAAGGCCGCATCTCCGCCGGCGTGATGGTCGGCGCAAACAGCGACCTTGGAGGCGGCTGTAGCACGATGGGCACGCTCTCGGGTGGTGGCAAGCAGGTGATTTCTGTTGGCGAAAACTGCCTAATCGGCGCGAACGCTGGCATTGGCATTCCGCTCGCAAACGGCTGTGTAGTCGAAGCAGGCCTCTATGTAACGGCAGGTACCAAAGTGCAGCTACTCAATACGCAGGGCGAGCTGAAGCGCAACTGCAAGGCTATGGATCTCGTTGGGCATGAGGGACTCCTTTTCCGTCGCAATTCGCTGAGCGGCGCCGTAGAGTGCCTCCCGCTACAAACTGAAGTCGAACTTAACGAAGAGCTGCATGCTCACAACTAAACCACGAGTGAATCGATACAGAGCAACATCCCTATGAGCGCCTCCCCTACTCTTGAACTCGCACAGCAGCTAATCAGGCGTCCCTCTGTGACGCCTGCCGACGAAGGCTGTCAACAATTAATGGCTGAACGCCTAGAAGCACTCGGGTTCAACTGTGAGAGTATGCGCTTCGAAGACGTAGACAACCTCTGGGCTGTTCGCGGAGAATCAGGTCCGATCCTTGTATTTGCAGGTCATACCGATGTTGTGCCCTCGGGCGAGAATGCAGGCTGGGAACACGACCCTTATTCCGCACTGCTGAAAGACGGTATGCTTCATGGTCGCGGTGCCGCGGATATGAAAGGCAGCCTTGCTGCGATGATCACGGCATGCGAGGCCGCAATAGCAAAGGCTAACCCTTCACTGGGGACCCTCCGTTTAGGATTCCTCATCACAAGCGATGAGGAAGGGATAGCTGCGCATGGGACGCGCCGCGTTATTGATGCATTAACCGAACGTGGCGAACAGATTGATTACTGCATTGTCGGCGAACCCAGCAGCACAGCATCGGTTGGCGACACGATAAAAATCGGACGCCGAGGCTCGCTAAGCGCGTCGCTCACAATTCGAGGCAAGCAGGGACACGTCGCCTATCCTCATCTCGCAGACAATCCCATTCACCGCGCGATGCCTGTCCTCGCAGCGTTGTCGGGAATGACATGGGATTCTGGAAACGACGCCTTTCCGCCAACAACCTTGCAAATTTCAAACATAGCGAGCGGAACTGGAGCCAACAATGTCATTCCGGGTTCGTGCAAAGTCGATTTTAATTTTCGCTTCTCCACCGAAAGCAGTCATGAACAACTGACTGCGAAAGTCACCGAGCTTTTCGACGCGCATGCCCTCGACTATAAGATAGATTGGCATTTGTCTGGCGAGCCTTTCCTCACTCAACCCGGGCTGCTAAGGGAAGCGACGGCAGCAAGCATCGAGGAGATCACAGGGTTGATAACGGAGCAATCTACGGCAGGCGGCACTTCCGATGGCCGTTTTATTGCGCCATCCGGTGCTGAGGTCGTCGAGCTGGGTCCCTGTAACGCGACTATCCATCAAGTCAACGAGCGCATCTGCGCTGCCGACTTAGATACCCTCGCGTTAATCTACGAACGTCTTATCGAACACCTCGCAGACAAAGCCCCGCGCTAGCCTCCGGCGATGCGAGTTAAGGGCACTTTCACGGAGATCTTATGCCTTTATAGCCTCGCTCTCGGGGTTTGGCCTAACCGGGAGACACCCCTGGGCGAGTGGCGAGAGCTTAGCGGCTTAAATTAAGATTTAGGGGTTAAGTAGACATCGAAACGGCTACTGCTGCCCTTATATTGAATATCAGGCGCACGAGTGCCAAGCGTCAGCGCTGACTTACTTCGCTTGACCACAACGCGTCGTCGCGCAAGCCTACACGCATGCTCCCAAAGCGCTTCGGTATCGTTAGCGGCGCCGAGCAGCTCTTGGAGCGCGAACATATCTTTTTTCACGCGTGCACTCTTCTTCGACTCAGGAAACATAGGATCAAGGTAGACCACATCTACGCTCCCTACTCCTCCTAGCGCATCGATACTCGACTCGATGAAATCTCGATTCACAAGACTCAATCTCTGACAGGCTGCGACGACCGTTTCCTGTTGCGAGGCAACTCCTCTCGCAAGGCCATCCTTAAGAAGCGCAAACACGAAAGGGTTTCGCTCAAACAGCTGCACGCGGCAGCCCTGGCTGGCGAGAAGGTAGGCGTCTTTGCCAAACCCAGCTGTCGCGTCCAACACACTCGGCCTTAGCGCCGCTTTGATGCCTACCGCTTTGCTTAGGCCCTGCTGCTTAATCGCACTCGTTACGCGATAATTAAGCGCAGGCGCCGAAAAATCGACCGCAACGGCGCTTGAATCGGCAGCCCCTACTCGTTTAAGGCACACCTTACCCTCGAGGGTAATGAGGTGAAAGCTGTCACTCATGCTAGCCATGCCAAGAGCAAGACACCAAAGAGTATTCGATAAATAACGAAAGGCAACACACCGATTCTTGGCAACAGGCGCATAAAGAAATGGATCGTCAAAAAAGCGACCAGTGCTGATACCACTGCCGCATAGCCTAGCGTTGTCGCATCAATCGCAGCCGAGGCTGTGCGATTAGCGCCCACCAAAGCGAGTCCGCTCGCCAGAATTATCGGTATAGAGAGCAGAAAAGAGAATCGTGCAGAGTCCTCTCTAGTCAAACCAAGAAAACGCGCAGCAGTCATTGTCACGCCTGAGCGCGAAGTGCCCGGTATCAAAGCGAATGCCTGAGCAACACCAATAAAAAGTGCTCCCGGGACAGTGAGTTCTGAAAACGGAACAGCATTTACCCTTCGTGCGCCGGATCGATCGGCAAGCCACAACAACACAGCAAAGATTATTGAAGTTGTCGCGACTATTACAAGAGAACGCGCATTCGCCTCAATTACCGCTCTCAGTGCAATCCCAGCGAGGCCTGCAGGCAGAGTAGCGACAATGAGTTTTAGGGCGAGGCGTGACTCGTCGCTCTCCACCCGCATGAGCAACCACCGAAAAAAACCTGCGAATAAATCCATTAAGTCACGACGCAGGTAGAGGATAACCGCCACTAATGTGCCAAGATGTACGGCAATATCGAGCGTTAGCCCTTGATCTTGCCAACCCAGCAGCGCGGCTGGCAATAACAAGTGACCAGAGGACGAGACAGGCAAGAATTCCGTTAGGCCTTGAAGGACCGCTAACACGGTTACTTGGAGCGTATCGATTAACAGTCTCCTTAATTACACGCCTGCTTTTTGCTTGCGTCTGTGTCTTAGTAGTCTAACTGTTCTTTGACATAATTTGGCCTAAGAGACGAGGCATCGCCGACTAAGCCGGCCGCGAGTCGCTTTGCGGCGAGCTTCGCCATAATCTCAAGGCTCACGCCGGGATTAAAATGCGAGGCGCGCCCAAGCGAGCCGGCCGCAAGCAAACGTAAACTCTCTTCAGATGCCCAGACATCACCTACTAAGGCCGCTTCTTCCAATCCTTCAGGCATTATCAGCTGATCGGCGGGTGCCACTTGTTCTTTACCTACCAATCGAACCCCAAGATTTTCATCTAAAGTATAGACTGCAAAGTAAAACTCACCTTCTCTCGCTGCAAGCGCTACTAGAAAGGTGTCCAGCGCACTTTCTTCCGCCGCGGCAAGCGCGAGTACAGCAAGATTCGATAGCGCCATACCTGGCGTTTTATTAGCCATAGCCAACGCCTGCGCTACGCCGACACCAATCCGTAGTCCTGTAAACGAACCGGGACCAGCCATTACCGCGACAGCACTTAAGTCATTGAGAGCAATGTCAGCCGACTGGGCAATTTCAGCTACGAGTGGCAGCAAGTTTTGCGCCGATTTGCGCTCTTCTTCGCCAAATCGCTGATGGAGCACATCCGCAGCGAGGCCCACGGCGCAGCGCGAAGCCGAGGTATCGATTAGCAAAATAGGTAATTGAGACATAGTAAGTTCGCCTTGATAGAGAAAGTGTCTTAGTGACACCGGCGCATATTCTACACATAAAAAAGTCCCTCTTAGCGTACTAAGAGGGACTTTTATCACAAAGCTCTAAGACTAGACGCAACACGAGCGAACAGCGCCGTAAAGAACTATTGAACAGAGCTACTTAGACTTCTTCGCTGCTGCTTTCTTCTTAGCTGGCGCTTTTTTAGCTGCTGCTTTCTTCTTAGCAGGTGCCTTTTTAGCTACCGCTTTCTTCTTAGCAGGCGCCTTCTTGGCTACTGCTTTTTTAGCCGCAGGCGCTTTTTTGGCTGCTGCTTTTTTCTTTGCAGGCGCCTTCTTAGCTACTGCTTTCTTCTTCGCAGGCGCCTTTTTAGCAACTGCTTTCTTCTTCGCAGGCGCCTTTTTAGCTACTGCTTTCTTCTTTGCAGGTGCCTTTTTAGCTACTGCTTTCTTCTTCGCAGGCGCCTTTTTAGCTACTGCCTTCTTCTTCGCAGGTGCCTTTTTAGCTACTGCTTTCTTCTTTGCAGGTGCCTTTTTAGCTACTGCTTTCTTCTTAGCGGGTGCCTTTTTGGCTGCTGCTTTCTTCTTAGCAGCTGGTTTAGCTTTTGCGACCTTCTTAGGCGCAGCTTTCTTGGCTGCAGCGCGCTTAGTCACTTTCTTTTTTGGCTTCTTCGCTTTCTTAGCTGCTGCCTTCGCTTTCGCTGCCGCTTTCTTAGCTGCCGCTTTAGCTTTTACTGATGCCTTCTTGGCTGCTGCTTTTTCTTTAGCTGCGGCTTTTTTGGCTTCGGCGCGCGCTTTAGTAGCGGCCTTCTTGGCTACTTTTGCAGCTTTTGCAGCAGCAACCTTCGCTTGCCTCTTCTTAAAGTTAGCCGTAAAAGCCTTAACTGCCTTATCTAATGCAGCCTGCGCTTTCTCAGCGTCGGCAATTTTCTTAGCAGCCGCTTGAGCTACAGCTTCAGCTGCTTTCACACGAGCCTTAGCTGCTCGCATCTTTGCATTAATGGCGGCAGCTTTGACTGTTGCTTTCTTAGCCGCAGCCTTCGCAGCCGTCGCGGCTTTTTTGCTTACTGCCGTTTTGGCTTTAGCAGCAGCTTTTTTCGCAGCAGCTGCTTTCTTGCTTGATGCAGAGGCAATTTTCGCCGCAGCGTTTGAATCTTTTGTCATTTTCGACAACACGCCTTGCGCTTTCTCTAGCGCTGGGCTTGTTGCTATTACAGCAGGCTTTTTCGCTGCTGGACTACGTTTTGTTTTCGCTTTCGCTTTAACTTTAGCCATGCTCGATTGTCTCCTAGGTTATGAATCTTACCCGCTGCTGTTTCTATGTTCTCCAAAGTTAACGCTAGCTACTTGGGAGTTCATCAAGCTTGTTTTCACAGCCGCAGTTTTTCGCTTTAGCCTGTTACATATTCGTTCTTAGTTCTTCCCGAACGCGTTCGGAACATCCAAACTAACACTTTAACGACTTTGCAAACAGTGATCGTATAGAGATGCTGAATAAAAGAAAACCTTTAGTCAACCCACATACATTCACCGAGTAACTACGGTGATACGCTATGTTTCGCTTGCGAAGAGGAAAACTTTAAGAAAAGGTGAATAAATTTTAATCGGTTTCAACTAAAGCAAGAGTAGAAACTCACAACTTCGTCAATTCTCTAAGACGAATTTTTCGCCTCTCTTGCGAGATCAGACGCAATTACACAATGGGTAGTTCAATAATAAAAAAAGCCCGGCCAAGCCGAGCTTTAGAGTAATGATTCTTTTAAACGCTTTTCTCGGCGTTAAAAGAGCTAATTAACTTGAGAGAAGCCCATCGATCTGACTGCGAATCTCGTCTACCGGCGCTAATCCATTGACCTTCACGACACTTGCCGCTGCTCCGCTTGACGCCGCTGCCGTGTAAAAACCGACTAAAGGTTCTGTTTGTTCATGGTAAACCTGCAGCCTTTTACGAATAGTTTCTTCTTGGTCATCTTCGCGTTGAACTAACTCTTCACCAGATTCATCATCTATTCCTGCCTGCACCGGCGGGTTAAATTCAACATGATAAACGCGACCGGATCCCGGATGTACGCGGCGTCCGCTTAGGCGTTTCACGATTTCATTATCGGCCACGTCAATTTCTAATACGCAGTCAATTTCGACGCTAGCTTCGACCATAGCCTCTGCTTGAGGAATAGTCCGCGGAAAACCATCGAAAAGGAAACCGTTTACGCAATCATCTTGAGTAATACGCTCTTTAACCAAAGCGATAATGATTTCGTCCGTCACTAATCCACCCGATGCCATAACTTCACCGACTTTTAGGCCCAGTTCGGACTTGGCGGCAACGGCTGCGCGCAACATATCGCCAGTAGATATCTGAGGAATACCAAGCTTTTCAGTAATAAACTGCGCTTGAGTTCCTTTGCCGGCTCCTGGTGCGCCCAATAGTATCAATCTCATCTTTCGCTCCTTCAATTTAAAATTCTTTCTATCCAGCCGCCAACTATAACCCAGATTGCTTAGCTAAATCCCAAAGCCGATCAAGTTCGGCTAAGCTCTTGTCCTTAAAGTCGGTTCCTTCGTCCTGCAATCGCTTCTCTATAAAGCGAAACCGCGCTTCAAATCTTGCGTTGCAGCCTCTAAGCGCTACCTCTGGCTCCACCTTCGCATGTCGCGCTAAATTCACCGCAGCAAATAAGACATCACCCAACTCATGCTGGATTTCTTTCTCTATGCCCGCTTGTAACGCTTCCTCGAGCTCTGCGACCTCTTCTTTTAATTTTGCCAGAACCGGTGCAATCGTGTCCCAATCGAACCCGACGCTTGCTGTTCGTTTTTGTAACTTCCTCGCACGCTCCATAGCAGGTAGCGCCCTCGGCACATCACCGAGCAGACTAATACCCGCCTCGCCTATTTCTATGCCTGCCTGCCTAGATCGCTCGTGCTTTTCTTCTCGTTCGATTTCCTTAATTGCATCCCAATTCAGCAACACTTGATCGGAACTTAGCACTTTAGTTGCACCGAAACTTTCCAGCGTGCCATCTGGAAAGACATGCGGGTGACGACGGAGAAGCTTCTTGGTCACCCCCGAGGCAATATCATCAAAATTGAAGCTTCCACCTTCGCTCGCTAATTGCGCATAAAACACGATCTGAAAGAGCAAATCACCTAGTTCGTCTTCTAATTCGACCATGCTGCCATTCTCAATGGCATCTGCAACCTCGTAGACCTCCTCTAGGGTATGCGGGAGCAGTGTTGTGATCGTTTGTTCGAGATCCCAAGGGCAGCCCTGCACCGGATCGCGGAGCCTGCTCATCAGCTCGATAAGCGAATCAATATTTCTCATAAAATCACCCTCCCTATAACATCTCGCAGCGATTAATTGACAAGATCGAAGACCGCCATCGACTCAACGTGTGTTGTATTGGGAAACATATCCATGACTCCCGCCGATTTAAGCTGATAACCGGCCTTGACGAGCTCGGCTGTATCGCGCGCAAGCGTTGCGGGATTGCAGGAGATATAAACAATCCTAGCTGCGCCCAACTGCGCAACTTCGTGGATGATCTCAAGAGCGCCTGAACGAGGTGGGTCCAATATTACTTTCGTGTACTTTTGCGCAGCCCAGACTTCGTCTTTGAAAGACTTGGCCAGATTCGCGGCATAGAAATTAGTGTTAGTCAGATTGTTTTTCGTTGCATTTTCTCCGCCGCGGCGGACCATTTCTTCGCTTCCTTCGACGCCGACGACAATACCGCTGAGCGTTGCGGCTGCGAGCGTAAAGTTGCCTAAGCCGCAGAAAAGATCTAACACCGCGTCGTCTTTATTTAGCTCGAGAAGGTCTAACGCCTTCTTGACGATCTTTCGATTGATACCGGCGTTCACTTGCGTGAAGTCCATAGGGTGAAACCCAAGCTCTAACCCAAAATCGGGCAAGAAATAGCTTAGCCTATCGGTTTCAGCGAGTGGCCAGAGCCGCTTAACGGTGTCAACGCCCCCAGACTGCAGGTAAATCTCAACCGCATGTTCTTTTGCGAAGGCAATGAAAGCATCCGAGTCAGCTGCGCTCAGCTCTGCCAGATGCCTTATGACTAGAGCCACAACGAGCGGCTGATTTAAATCGGGAGCACTCTCACCTACTGCGACCTCGATTTGAGGAATTTCCATTTTTCCGTCGAGTTCTGTAAATAGCGCGCGCAGGGGCAATATCAGCTTCGCAACGTCAGCTACGAGCACCTCGCAGTTATCCATCTCGGCAACGAAACTGCTGTATTTTTCTCTGAACCCAACCAGGGCCCCGCCTTTCTTCGATACAAATCGAGCAGCGAGGCGAGCCTTTCGCCTGTAATGAAAATCAGACTCTCGTAAACTGGGGAGAATCTCAACGCCAGTTAAGTCATGTCCAAGCGCCTGCGTCATCTGCTCGAGGAGAACAGACTGTTTAAACTCTATCTGCGCAGCCGACTCCATGTGTTGTAACGAACACCCGCCGCAAGTACCGGCGAACGCGCAGGGCGGAGTAACTCTGAGCGGTGACGCTTTTTGCACCCTCTCTGTGCGCAACTCATCAAAGCTGTTGCGGCGCCGAATATAACTAGCGGTGACTGTCTCGCCCGCAAGCGCCCCGTCTACAAATGCAACCTTGCCGTCGATATGGGCTATTCCTCTTCCTTCATGGCTTAGCGACGTGATCTCAAGCTCGATAGGTTCGGAAGGAAGTTTCTGTTTACGAAATCTGCGTTTGCTCATGGATTGTGCTGTCTCAATAAATTAATGTTGAACCTGTTCGACTAACAGAAAGGCGAATTTGAAAAGTCGAGTGGGCGCTTTGAATTTACTATCTAGGTCCACCGCCGGTTAAGCGAAAACACCCGTAGAAAGATACCTGTCACCCCTGTCACAAACGATGGCAACAATTGTCGCGTTCTCTACCTGTTGACTGAGCGCCAACGCGGCGAAAACAGAACCACCCGATGAGACGCCGCAGAATATCCCTTCCTCGCGCGCTAACGCTCTCATCGTCTCTTCTGCATCGCTCTGCCCCACGTCAATCACGCGGTCAACTCGAGTGCGGTCAAATATTTTGGGTAAGTAAGCCTCAGGCCAGCGCCGAATACCGGGGATTTTCGAGCCTTCTTGAGGCTGCAGCCCGACGATTTGAACTGCAGCGTTTTGTTCTTTTAAAAACCTTGATACGCCCATTATCGTGCCAGTGGTGCCCATTGAGCAGACGAAGTGGGTAACTTCGCCTTTGGTATCGCGCCAAATTTCTGGACCAGTGCTGTGATAATGAGCATCAGGATTATCTTGATTGGCAAATTGGTCGAGCACTAGACCTCGACCTTGAGCCTCAAGTCTCTGCGCTAAATCTCGGGCGCCCTCCATACCCTCCTCAGAGGACACGAGAATGAGTTCGGCACCGTAGGCGGCCATCGCAGCCTTACGTTCGTTACTCATGTTGTCAGGCATAATAAGGATCATTTTATAACCCTTTGCGGCTGCCACCATGGCAAGCGCAATACCCGTATTGCCGCTGGTTGCCTCGATAAGCGCATCGCCCGGCTTGATCGCACCACGCAGCTCGGCCTGAACGAGCATATTTAGCGCGGGTCTGTCTTTTACCGAGCCGCCAGGATTATTACCTTCGAGCTTGACCAAAATACGGTTGGACGTCGCTCCGGGCAGCTTCCGCAAAGCAACTAGAGGCGTGTTACCAATTAAAGATTCTATAGACTGTGAGCGCATAATAAGAGGATCCTCAAAGCTAGGTAGCAACAAAAGAACGACAAAGAAAATACGACCTAGTTAAATTGACAGTGGATTGTTGCATGGAATGCGACTCACGCCCAATCTTGGCGGACAACTTAAAGCTACCTCAGGGCCGCGTCCTTCTCACGAAGAGACTGCGGCTATTCAGAGGCTTTGTACCTAGGTGTTCTGCAAGCGCTCGTCTAAGGATGTGTTTGGCAAAATTGGCGTTCTCAGACGCATCGAAATCTGCATCACGCAGCGCGATGATGGCGCTGCCAGGATAAAGAGCTTCGCCGTGATGAGTAGGGTCATGAGAGCCCGGCCTATTCTGCTCACTAATTCTCGCTCGACTCACGAGCGAGAAACCCCGCTGAGCATCGAATCGATAATATTCGGTCGCACTAATTTCATTTTGCAAATCGCATTCGGTTTCAAGATTTAGTCCATACCCAAGTTCGGATAAAAGACTTAATTCGAAATGCCTGAGTACCGAGTCTATCCGCGAGATACCCTGCAACGATACCAGCGTGTCTTGATAGAAACCGAAAAGCGCGCGATGCTCCTCGTGATCCTGAAGCAGTCTAGCGAGCAATTCATTGACATAAAGACCGCTAAAAAGTCGCACCGCTTCAAGCCTAAGCGCTTCATGCATAGGCTCAACGCCGGTTAATGTTTTTAAATCGCTGCGCCCGCTCAAGCTAATAAGCAGAGGCTGAAATGGTTGTAGGATAGAGCGCGAGCGTGACTTCGCGCCCCGCGCACCCTTGGCTACCGCGCGCACTCTGCCATAATCGACGGTAAAAAAGTCGACAATAAAACTCGTGTTTTGAAAGGGAGTTCGATGGAGCACGTAAGCAGGCTGCAGGGCAATTCTGGCATCCACTCTGATGTTTCTCCTGCTAACCGCACCGGTGCACTATTGTCTAAGCGAGTCTGCAGACTGAGCCTTAGCGGTCGCTATAACCCAAACTCTGTAAGGCTCTCTCATCATCGGCCCAGCCTGATTTCACTTTGACCCACAGATGGAGCATGACTTTGCATTCAAAGCTAATTTCCATGTCTTCTCGCGCGGCCGTCCCTATCTGCTTTAGCCTGTCACCTTCGGCACCAACGATGATTCGCTTCTGGCCTTTTCTATCAACCAAAATAAGCCCGTGTATATGAAGAGTAGGCCCAATCTGTTCGAATTTTTCTATCTCGACAGTTACGTCATAGGGTAATTCGTCACCTAGTTGGCGAGTTACTTTCTCGCGAATCAGTTCGGAGGCGAGGAATCGTGAGCTTCGATCCGTGACCTGATCATCGGGAAACAGGAATTGGCTCTTAGGCAAATAACCTCGAATGAGACCCTCAAGTGGCTCTAAATTATGTCCTCCGAGCGCCGAAACGGGCACGATTTCGGCGAATTGCCGCTTGCTCGACAGTTCTGCGATATGCGGAAGCAGTTGCGCTTTGTCTTTAACCAGATCGATTTTATTTATAATCAGTAACACCGGCACTTCGCTGTATTTGAGCGCTTCTAAAACGCGCTCGTCTGCTTCGTTCCAGATAAACCGCTCAACAACAAAAAGAACGACATCAACGTCTTTAATAACATTATGAACGGTATCGTTCATCACTCGGTTGAGCGCCTTGCCTGTAGGTGCGTGCAAACCAGGTGTGTCGACAAACAAACACTGCGCACCGTTCTCAGTACTAATACCGAGAATGCGGTGGCGAGTAGTCTGTGGCTTTCTTGAGGTGATGCTGATTTTTTGCTTGAGCATGTGATTGAGTAGCGTAGATTTTCCGACATTCGGCCGCCCTACGATCGCCACGAAACCACAGCGAGTTTCGCTGCCTTCTTCGTTAGTCTCTACGTCCTGATCACTCACTTACCTTCTCCTAATACGAGCAAAGCTCGTTCGGCGGCGGATTGTTCCGCCTCTTTCTTGCTGTCGCCACTACCTTCGAAAGACTCTGAGAGCCCCTCTACTTGGCATTCAACGCTAAAAACCTGTTCGTGCGCGGCACCATCAATAGCCACAACTTTATAAACGGGCAGTGCTGACTTCCTTGCCTGCAATAATTCCTGCAAGGCAGTTTTGCTGTCCTTTTCGGCAGACGCCTTGTGTCCGCTAGTCGTTACTAAAGCTGCTAACCGCTTTACCAATTCCGTTGCTGCAGCTAACCCACCATCGAGATAGACAGCAGCAATAATTGCTTCGATAGCATCGGCTAGAATCGAGTCACGATCGCGACCACCACTTTTGGACTCTCCACTGCCAAGGCCGAGGTGCTCGCCTAGACGAAGGGAGCGAGCGTGAGCAGCAAGGGCCGGCTTGCTAACCATGCTTGCCCTGAGCCGACTAAGGTCGCCCTCACTAGAATAAGGCTGCTGCGTGTAAAGCATTTCTGCCACCACGAAGCCAAGCACTGAGTCACCTAAAAACTCGAGCCGCTCATTGTGCGACGCGCTTGCGCTTCGATGGGTGAGCGCCAAGCGAAGGAGTGATTCATCTGTAAATTGGTAGCCAATCTGTGCAGTCAATCGACTCAGGCTGGCATGCTTAGCTGAAGTCATTGTTACCGGCTCCCCTGCGACCTCGGCATTGAGTAGAGCACAGCCTATTCTGGCTGAGCAAAGAAGGCATTGTTTTCGAATGTCGGAAAATTTAACCCTGGGTCTTTATGCAACCAAACGGCGATCGCTTTCCCAACTATATTATCCTCCGATACTGGCCCCCATACGCGGCTATCTGCGCTGTTCTCTCTATTATCCCCGATCATAAAATAGTGTTTCGGCGGTACTATCCAGGTTGTGCGCCCTCTCGAAGAATTAACGCTTGGAATATGCTGTGTCGAATGCGTAACGCCATTATACGTCGCTGCATTAAGTACGCCATCGAGGGGGCCTATGCCTGTGTCCACTTTGATGTTTTCAACAAATTCTTCGGGGATGAGTTCGCCGTTGACCGACAGCCTTTGGTTCTCATAGCGGATCGTATCACCGGGCAGACCGATAACACGCTTAATATAATATTGGTCAACGTGTGGTGGAATGAAAACCATAATCTCGCCGCGCTGAGGCTCGGCAACATCGAGTATTTTTGTGCCCAGAACAGGAAGACGCAGCCCGTAAGCGAATTTGTTGACGAGAATGAAATCGCCGACTTTAATCGTTGGAATCATCGATCCGGTCGGCACTTGATAAGGCTCGAACAAAAATGAACGTAGCATTAGCACGAACAGCAAGACTGGAAAAAAGGATTTCGCGTATTCGGTGAGCAGAGGCTCTTGCAAGAGTCGTTGCGTCTCTTGTTCGACTTGTTCAACGCTTAATTTAGGATCGTTGCTGGCACGCGCCTCAAAGGCTTCTGCAGATTTTATTCGCCCTCCCTTTACGAGCAGGCTATCAAGTATCCAGATAACCCCGCATCCTGCAACGAGACATACAAGCACGAGCGAAAAATCGATATCCATTAGAAACTTCCTTTATTTAGCTGTCGACTTTAAGCACTGCGAGAAAGGCCTCTTGCGGCACTTCGACATTGCCTACTTGCTTCATGCGCTTCTTGCCCGCTTTTTGCTTCTCGAGGAGCTTTTTCTTGCGGGTAATATCACCACCATAACATTTCGCGGTCACATTTTTACGCAGCGCTTTGACTGTTTGGCGCGAGATGATTTGCCCACCTATGGCCGCCTGAATAGCCACATCGTAGAGCTGTCGCGGGATAAGTTCTTTCATTTTCTCAACGAGCGCGCGTCCTTTGCCCAACGCGTGATCCCGATGCACAATCAGCGCCAATGCATCTACCCTATCCCCGTTTATTAACACATCGAGACGCACCAGCGATGCTTGGTCAAACCGTAAGAACTGATAGTCTAACGACGCATAGCCACGGCTCACCGATTTAAGCCTATCAAAGAAGTCGAGCACAACCTCATTCATAGGCAGCTCATAGCTAAGAGAAACCTGCTTACCAATGAATTGCATATCCCGCTGCACACCTCTTTTAAGCACGCACAGCGTGATGACGCTGCCGAGATGTTCGTGAGGCACCAATATATTGGCAAGGACTATTGGCTCTCGCATTTCTTGAATGGAGGCAACAGGAGGAAGCCGCGACGGGCTATCGACTTTAACGATGTCGCCATTGTTCATCACCACTTCGTAGACAACAGTCGGCGCTGTAGTGATTAGGTCTAGGTCATACTCTCGCTCGAGCCGCTCTTGGATAATTTCCATGTGCAGCATACCCAGAAAGCCGCAACGAAAGCCAAAGCCCAGCGCATCAGAGTTTTCTGGCTCGTACTGTAACGACGAGTCGTTCAGCGTGAGCTTGGACAATGCATCACGAAACGCCTCGAAATCGTCGGAGGAAACAGGAAAGAGTCCGGCATAAACTTGGGGCTGAATTCGCTTAAATCCGGCAAGCGCTTCTACCTCAGGCGTACTCGCAAGCGTGATTGTATCGCCAACCGGCGCACCTAAAATCTCTTTGATACCAGCAACAACGAAACCTACCTCGCCTGCGCCGAGCGAAGGCAACTCGGTGCGTTTGGGGGTAAAAACGCCTACACTGTCGACGATGTGAGATTTACCAAGAGACTTGGAGATAATCTTATCGCCTTTTTTAAGCGTTCCCGCCATCACCCTTACGAGCGACACAACGCCTAGGTAATTATCGAACCATGAGTCGATTATGAGTGCCTGTGTTTTCGCCTCGCGATCACCGACAGGCGCCGGAATTTTTTTCACAATTTCTTCGAGAATATCCTCGATTCCTAAACCAGACTTCGCGCTCGCACAAACTGCCTCTTGGGCATCGATGCCAATAATCTCTTCAATTTCAATTTTGACCCGATCAGGCTCAGCCTGTGGTAAATCCATTTTGTTAAGCACCGGCAACACTTCCAGCCCCTGCTCAATCGCTGTGTAGCACGTGGCCACTGATTGCGCCTCAACGCCCTGCCCTGCGTCGACAACCAACAGCGCACCTTCGCATGCTGCGAGTGACCGGGAGACTTCATAAGTGAAATCCACGTGCCCGGGTGTGTCGATGAAGTTCAGCTGATAGCGGATACCGTTACGCGCTTTGTAATAAAGCGTCACGCTTTGCGCTTTAATCGTGATACCGCGCTCGCGCTCAATATCGAGAGTATCGAGAATCTGCTCTGCCATTTCACGCTGAGTGAGGCCGCCGCAGGTCTGAATGAAGCGATCGGCAAGCGTAGACTTGCCGTGATCAATATGGGCAATAATTGAAAAGTTACGAATATGGCTTAGGTCGGTCACAGAGTTGGCGTCGCAGAGTAAAGTTCAGTGAGGGATAACAAGGGTATCCAGAAGCCGGCAAGTCTACAGTATCTGGCGTATTCTGTCAGGAAGTTTGCGAGGAGCCATTATCGCTGAATCCCGCATGATTCGGCGCTAAAGAGGCCAGCTATAGCTCCCAGAGGGAGCCATAACTCAGTGTTGAAATGAGGTGAATTACTAAGGCTTGAGTTCGAGCGACAACGTAGTCCCCTGTCCTTGGCGTACGATACGGATCTGCACAAAGCCACTCGCGGGTAAAGATTCTGCAACGCGGGCGAATTCGGTTACCGAAGGAACAGATTCTCGATTGAGCGAAACCACTACGTCGCCTTCGCGAAGCCCTGCCGCTCTACCAGGCCCCTCTTCGACCTGTGCTATGCGTACCCCATCGATGCCCGCGACTTGCCGAGTCTCTTCGCTAATTTCAGCGATTTTAAACCCTAAAGGATTGGCTCGTTCGGGGGCAGTATCTGCGACGGCGATTGATGCTTCATTGGTCGGCGAACTGCCTAAAACGACTGTCAGCCTGCGCTCCTCACCATCGCGAATTAGACGGACTGCAGCTTCGGTACCTGGCTGGTATTGCCCGACGTAGAATGGCAGGTCGGTATAATATTCAATCTCGTGCCCATTAAATTCGACAATGATGTCTTCGTCCTTCACTCCTGCGTTGCCAGCTGGGCTCGCATCGATTACGCCATCGACGAAGGCACCGCGCGGGCGATCCATGTCGAAAATTTCGGCCAGCGCATAATCAACCTCACGCATTCGCACTCCCAGCAAACCGCGCTCAACGGCACCTGACTCTTTTAACTGAGCGACAACATTCATCGCGACATTGCTAGGAATTGAGAAGGAGATGCCGTTAGAGCCGCCCGTACTGCTCAGTATTTGCGAATTGATTCCGACTACATCTCCTTCTAAATTGAAGAGAGGCCCTCCTGAGTTGCCTTGATTTATAGCCACATCGGTCTGAATAAACGCCATGTAGTTATACGCAGAATTCCCGGGGACAGAGCGCCCCTTTGCACTGACAATGCCCGCCGCTGCAGAAAATTCGAGACCGAATGGCGAGCCTATGGCTAAAACCCAGTCACCTACCCTGACCGCCTCTGAATCGCCAAACTCGACAAAAGGCAGGTCTGCAGCTTCGAGCTTAAGCAGCGCGATGTCCGAAGGCTCATCAAGTCCCACCACCTCCGCATCGAATACCCTGCGGTCATTTAGCGTTACCTGAATCTGATCCGCCCCCTCGACGACATGGTTATTGGTTATCACAAAGCCGTCTGCCGAAATCAGGAAACCAGAGCCTACAGCCCCTCGCTGCCTAGGTGCTCGGTCTTGTCGCTGGATATCCGGCATTTCATCTGGGCGCAATCCGCGAAGTAGCTCCTCCAGATTTTCGTCACTAAGTTGTGGTCGGCTCGTGACCGTTCGGCGAGCGGATATCTCAACAATTGCGCTCGCGTTGGCTTCGACAAGATCGGCAAAATTGGGGAGCTCGACAGCAGCGTTAGCGCGTGCCGATAAAAACGCCGGTGCCAAAAGCTGGCCAGCAATGAGCAGCGTTCCGAGCAGAGCTCCTCGCGACGTGAAGCAATGAATCAGATGAGAGAAAGGCTTACTGCCCATGGCAATTACTCCTTAGACGTTCTTGAGCGACTAGCTCTGATAGCTTAAACACTGCGCTGGCAGCATCAAATGGTAATTAGTTAAGTGCGGTTGACTATATAGGACTGAACGAGAGAATTTCTAGTCTGGATCCACCTCGTGTTGCACTGCCCCTGATATTTTAGCGGACGCTAAAAAAAAACGCCTCAAAATAGAGGCGTTACGCGGCAGTTATAAATTAGCGCTGGGGCGGGCTCTCGATAGTTTCGCTGACGAGCCTGTAAAGCGGAGAATCTTGAATATGCTCGATGCGCACTGGTTCGTCACTACTAAACGACATGCTTGCGATATAGTCACGGAGGCGCTGCTGAGCTTCGGCATCCCCCTCTGTTCGTGCAGGCGTAGACGTCTCTGCAAGCATCCCCTCGCGCGCATCACCACCTGAGCTCTCAGTCGATTCCATAACCATCAGGGCGGGCGCTTCATTACCTGGCAATGAAGTCTGCAAAGCCATAACGAAAGCAACAGCCACTGAGGCGGCAACGGCAAGCTTGGTGATACCACGTGTCCAAGGGGCGGCGAGCACAGCACCTAGCCTCGTTTGCTGCGGTTTTTCTAAATCTGACGGCTGGTCATCAGAGAGCTCGTCGAGAGTTGCAATTTGTTCTGCGACCCTTGCCGCAAACCCATCGCTTAGCTTAAAAAGCTCAGACCCTTCGCCATGAATAACTGCCTGCGACGCGGTCAGACGCGCCCATTTCGCTGCAACCTCCGAGCTTGTAGAAGACAAGACTCGTCGCAGCTCGAACTCGCTCGCTTCTCCGTCTAGAAGCGCCGACAGGGCTTCGTCATTGAGTAGATCGCGGCTTGTATTACCTGTCTCGTTAGCCATTTCTTGTTCGCTCATCGCTGAGTCCTTCTCATTGAGTCCTTTTCAGGGCCTTACCTTACCAACTTGCCTAAATTTACAGGTGAAGCTTAATCACTTTATCGATCGCCTCGCGCGCTCTGAATATGCGCGATCGCACAGTACCTACTGGGCAGTTCATCACCTCGGTGATGTCTTCGTAGCTAAGGCCAGAAAACTCGCGCAGGGTGAAAGCGGTGCGTAAATCCTCTGGCAACTCTTCAATTGCCTTCTCGACAGCCTCTTTGAGCGCTGCCGTTGCAAGACTCCCCTCTGGCGTCTCGTGATCGCGCAATGGCGAGCCAATATCGACCAGCTCGGCCTCGCCCGCATCGAGATCGGCCGCTGGCGGTCTTCGCCCTTTTGCGACCAAGTTGTTTTTCGCCGTATTTACAGCGATACGGTAAAGCCAGGTATAAAAAGCGCTATCGCCTCTAAACAAATGCAGTGCCCGATAAGCCTTTATAAACGCTTCTTGGGTTACATCTTCTACTTCTTGATGATCTTTGATAAATCGAGCCACCAACGCCGCAACGCGATTTTGGTAGCGAAGCACGAGAAAGTTAAAGGCATTTGTATCGCCCGCTCTTACTCTGTCCACTAGCTGCTGGTCGCTCGCATCGGCGCCACTAAAACTCATTAATCAACTCCCTACTCCGTGCACTCGACCTGCACCGAGGGGAACAAATGCATTCAGACACCAGAGTAGACAGCATCTCAGTGCAAAAGTTCTCAGTTTCTATAAAATCGCGTCAATCTTTGTTTATCTTGCGTCTCGCGGCTCAAGGATTGCGTTCGATGGAGTTCTCGCTAATCCGCGCATTCAGCGTCGGCGTATCCATCAGGACGCACAACGCTGCGACGGACTTTAACTTATACATAATTAATTCAATAAGTTGCATAAAAATGACTAGCAGCGCTAATCTCTCACAATTCGACATTCTTATTATCGGCAGCGGCGCCGCGGGACTGACCCTCGCGCTGAGAACAGCCGACTTTGCCCGCGTCGCCGTTCTAAGCAAAGGAAAACTGAGCCAAGGTGCCACTTTTTACGCGCAAGGCGGCATAGCAGCAGTCCTCGACAGCGAAGATAGCATCGAAGCACACGTCGCCGACACACTGAACGCGGGTGTCGGGCTCTGCCATCGCGAGGTCGTCGAACAAATAGTCGAGCACAGTGCCGAAGCAGTGAGCTGGCTTGTCGAACAAGGCGTGCCATTTACCACCATTGACGGCGGCGCGATTCACTCAGACGCAGGCGCGGCGTCTCCTCTCTCTGCTACTCCCTCTCTTGTTCCGCCGAAGCTGAGTGACCTACACCTAACCAAAGAAGGTGGGCACAGCCATCGCCGCATTATCCATGCGACCGACGCTACCGGTAAAGCTGTGTTCGAGACCCTAAAAAACCGCGCACTCGCACACCCAAATATTCACCTGCTCGAAGGCTACACAGCCGTCGATCTAATCACCAAAACAGACGATGCCGGTAAAAATGTCTGCGTGGGGGCCTACGTACTTAACCAATCAAACGAGACAGTTGAGCTGGTAAGCAGTAAGTTCGTTGCGTTGGCTACCGGCGGGGCGAGCAAGGCTTACCTCTACACCTCAAACCCCGACGGGGCAAGTGGGGATGGCATAGCCATGGCCTGGCGCGCAGGATGCTCGGTCGCGAATCTCGAATTCAACCAGTTTCACCCAACTTGCCTATACCACCCGCATGCCAAATCGTTTCTAATTACCGAAGCCCTTCGCGGCGAAGGGGCGACACTCGAGCTGCCCGATGGCACACGCTTCATGCCTGACTTCGATAGTCGCGAAGAATTGGCCCCCCGAGACATCGTTGCCCGCGCCATCGATCACGAAATGAAGCGCCTCGGTTGCGATTGCGTGTATTTAAACATCACGCACAAACCCGCCGCGTTTATCAAAGAGCATTTCCCCACTATTTATAGCCGCTGCCTCGAGTTTGGCATCGACATTACCCAAGATCGCATCCCTGTCGTTCCCGCCGCTCATTACACCTGCGGTGGCGTCGTGGTGAATCAGCGCGGCATGACCGACATAACCAATCTTTATGCAATTGGCGAAACAAGTTTTACGGGTCTACATGGGGCCAATCGCATGGCCAGCAATTCATTACTCGAATGCTTTGTTATCGCCTTTGCCTCGGCGCAGGACATCGCGGGAAGATTCGGCACAACGCCGCTCGAAATCAATTTGCCTAACTGGGATGCGAGCAGAGTGGTTGACTCCGACGACGAAATTTTGGTCTCGCACAACTGGGATGAACTGAGACGCTGTATGTGGGATTTTGTCGGCATTGTGCGTAACGACGAGCGCCTTATCAGGGCTCGAAAAAGGATTAACCTTCTGCAAGAAGAAGTGATTGATTATTACAAGAGACACCGCGTGACAAACGACTTGCTAGAGCTACGAAACCTAGTCCTCGTCTCGAGTTTGATCATTGATAGTGCTCTTAAGCGCAAAGAGTCACGTGGCCTGCATTTCACGCTCGATTACCCTGACCTCGCTGCGGAGGCCGAAGACACTCATCTTCACCCCTGAACCCAGAACGCCGCGCTTAGCGGCTAAAGTTAAGGTAGCGGCGTAGCAGGCTCGCATCGCGTCGACTAAGGCTCCCCGGCCACAATCGCAAGACGGTCGGTCGGCCATTCTTCTCACCACTTTCGAACCGAAGAATTATCAAAAATTCGCCACAGCGCACAAGACCCGGCACTGCCTTCTCAACAATGCCGGTTTCTCCGCCCGGGGCCCCTGCGCCTTGCTGAGTGATGAGTAGCGACTTCGTGCGAGTTATAATTAAGCGCCTTATGCGCGAGGGATGGCGTGAAGAACAGCGGTGGAATGAGACCGCGAAACTTAGGAGTATGCCCAGCGCGAAAGGCATTTTTACAACGCAGGTTAGTGGCAGGTCGAACACCGCGTAGAGAAAAGCTGCGTGAGCAAACAAGATGGCAAGGGGAATTAAGGGCGAGAGCCGGACATCCACTGCGAACATCTACGCTCCCCTTAGGTCGCTCCTCTGAATATTTGCGTCGATGGTCGACCCAGTAACTGATGCTTGCCGACAAAGACGCTCTTCACCTCAGTCTAGGTGCTAGCCACCTTGTGCGCGAGAATTTGGTCAATCATTGGATGAAAGCGGGCCTCGCTGGGCTCTGCTCGCTTCATTAACCATGCCCATAAATCCTGATCTTCCTCTGCCAAAAAGTCTCGATAAAGCAGTTTATCTTCGAGGCTTAAGTTCTCGAAGGCTTCGCGCGCAAAGGGCACGAGCAACAGATCGAGTTCGAGCATGCCACGCCTGCTGTGCCAAAATATTTTGGAGGGGTGAAGGTCGTATGATTCAGTCATCAGTTCCTCTGCATGGGCAGCGTGGTATGGGCGCGCAGGATAACGCCTCGTAAAAACCAAAGCCAGACAAAAGCCTAACCAAAGTCAGATTCTAAAAAGTGTCGGCGAGCAAAGTGTCGGCGAGCAACGCGCCCGCGAGATCAGTCGCACCTCGAATAACGTCACCGGTAAAGATAAACATGAGCAGCTTGAATGTGTAAAATACCTTTGTTTTCTGCTACGCCGACACACTTTTATCTCGACCCAATCAACGCTCAAATCCAGAGAAGCCGATCACCAATGACAGGTTCAACACAGCTTATTCAATTCGAATTCATCCGCGTATCGGGCCCCGATGCTCGTATCTTCTTGCAAGGCCAAGTAACTTGCGACACAACGAAAATAACGCCAACGCGGAGCGTGTTAGGCGCGCTTTGCAACCTCAAGGGCCGCGTAATGGCAGATTTCAGGGCAGCGCAATGGGGTGAAGACATTCTCTTAAGAGTCGGCGCAGGCCTCGCGGACCCCGTGCTGGCCGTGCTTAAAAAGTACGCGGTTTTCTCTAAACTAACACTAAGCAAGGAAGCGGAGCTTGGGGCCCTAGGCCTTCTTGTCGCTGGCGAACCAAAAGGTGCCAGCCTGCCCTCTGCCCCCCATGCGGTCATAAGCCTCAGCGAAGACGTTCTGGCTATCGACTCTGGCTGCGGCGAAGCGGGGACACGGTGTATCGAACTGTGGGGGAGCAAGACATCGATACAAAGCGATGCGGCGCTTTTGGCCACATCAACCTCGACCGCATCGGATAAGACGATACCTGTGGCGACGATCGCTGTTGCAAAACAAGACGAATGGATACGACTCGAAATCCTCAGCGGGGTGATTCATATCACCCCTACCCTAAGCGAAGAATACACTCCCGCTCAGCTAAACTATGACATTTCGGGCGTCGTTGATTTCAAAAAAGGCTGTTACACAGGCCAAGAAATAGTTGCTCGCATGTTCTACCGCAGCACGCCGAAAAAGCGACTTTATCCGCTTAGCGCCGACGTGCAACTTGCCCCCGAAGCCGAGGTAGCAGATTCGGCAAGCGAGGAGATGATTAAGCCTCTTATAATCGCAGGCAATGCAATGCTCGCGCAGCTTGATATAGACCCTGCGTCGCGCAAAATAACGCTCGCGGGCGACCCTAGCACCGAGCTTACAGTAAAAGAGCCCGCCTATTTCGCGAAATGAAAGTCCGTAGCCCCCCCCCCTGCGGCGGACGAGTAAGAGTGGGTTAAAACACGTTAAATTGAAGTTCACGTCAAATTCATCAAAAGCCAAAATTTGACTGTATTTATCGAAAAGAGAGCTGCACCCAACTACGCGGCGTATTCAAAGTGTATTCTACAATGTAAACGCATTAGACTGAGCATGACCAAAATGAAGCTAATTGTTACCTTTGACAGCGCTATAAGAACCCTATTCGTTCGTATTGGCATTGTTCTCATCGCCGCTTCGCTGGTCTTATTTACGTCGTGTATCGTCGGACTATTTGAATTCTCAGTCTTCGACTTTGCTGGTCATTCTGGAATTCGAACACTAGCCGGACTCGCCGTTCTAGGTTGCGTCACATCAGCCATCGCATCAATGGAAGATTAAAGAGAAAAATTATGTTCAAGCAATCAGACCTATTTATATTATTAGCAGTGACCATTTCTTTCGCGGTATCCGGATTTTTATGGTTCTCTGGGCAGACAGACGAGGGGCTCTTCACCGCAGTTTGGGTTCCGTCCATTCTCTGCTTCGGCATCTACTTTAAACTTATGGCGTCGCAAGGGAGAGGAAGATGAGTGCATCATTGATTCTGGGCGTCGCCGTGGTCGTTTTCTCTTTGATGCTTGTAGGCCTTATCCTCACAGCGAGAGAAGCATCGAAATGGGATGACCCTGCCACATTTAAAGGTAAAGACGAGAATAAATAGCGAACCAATTATTTTCGCATTTAACCGAGGCCTTTTCGAAGGCCTCGGTTAACCGGCTTTTCGAACAGAGATACTCTCTTTCAATATTGCGCGACGTTCCGCTGAAAAACTCGCCAGTAATACCATTTCGCCACTATCTGCTCACTACCATCTTCAGCGATAGCTATGGTAATCGCATCCCTGCCTAATACTTCTGCGAGCTCCACAGGATCATGAACCAGTGCTGCCGTCATCTCGTATATCTTGCCGTCGATTTTTAGTCGAACCCGAGGGTCATTCTCTACGTTAGCCCACCACTGCTTGTAGTCAGGGAAATCGCGCGCTAGCCTGGCATCTCTGGCACTGCCGCCGATATACATTTTGTCGCCACGAGGAGTCGGCAATATGGTGACTGAGTAAGGAATGCCATACCACGTTTGGGTTTCTAACATTATGGTATTGCCGCGTTCTGGGTGAGCCACATCTAAAACCCAATCCCAATTGTCAATTGGCTCTTTTACAACCTCACCAGAAAGCCACAACCCAGGCAATGTCATTCTGCCACGCTCATTGTATTCCTGCGTTGTATAATCCATATACTCGGGGTCGAGTCCGGTAACACGCAAAGTGAGCAAAGCACCTAGCAAAAAAAAGCTAAGAATCAGAAGTGATATTGCTATTTTACTCATAGGTATTAAGCCCCCCTATTCTAATTTTGACTTTAGATCATGAAAGATTCGCGTGCCTTAGTATTGTTACTGCTGCCGCGCAGATACTGAATTTTAAGTAACTTTCCTGTCTTTTCGACGTCAACTGATGCTTTTTAAACTTCTGAGCGAGTCCACTAGAAGCTGTAGGGCTCTATCAGTAAACGTTGCCATATTGCCTTCACGGTTATCCGAATTTGTTTTAATAGTTAGTGTGGCGTCAATAGGGCCAGATAACGCGATCACGCTAATGCCGATTGCATCACTATAAGGTGTGCCACCTGGGCCTGCCACCCCTAACTCTGCAATACCCCAAGTCGTATCCAACTTAGCTCGGGCAGCTATCGCAAATTCAAGGGCCATTTCTTCAGTTAAGGGGCTGAGTTGCCTTGTACGCTCTCTGTTTAAGTCTAGGAGTGCGAGACGTGATTTGGCGGTATAAATCACGGCGCCTCCCTTAAAATAACGAGAAGCGCCAGGGACAGAAAGCAAGCTCGCCGATATCATCCCCCCAGTAGAGGACTCTGCTACCGATATAGAGTGGCTAAGATCGCACAGTAGCTTAGCGGCGCTTTGCGCATGTGGAGAAAAATGAAACATAGACATCGCCTTTGGAGAAGTTGTGATTGTTTTGGCCAGGACAAGGGCTGCGTCTAGAACAAGTCGGAATGAGTCGATTCATCGGAGAAAGGTCAAGAACAGCATCTTTTCATCGGATGAAAAATACACAAACGTCAAATTTCATGGCTGTTTACTCACTTCGGATTAAGAGCCAAAGCGATAACGCAGACGCAATGCGAAGGTATCGACAACTCGGATAGCGGCGCAATTTCCCAGCGATAACGGGCTTGAAAAGTTAGTCTACTAATCACAAATTCGTCAGGCGTAGTATTGGTGGCCCTCATAGGACGTATAATCACCACGGCCTCGATGAACGAGTATCGTTTCTTTGTCAGTATAATTAAGCCCCAAATTAGCTGAAAATACATCGTTAGGGCGCCAGCTAAAACCCGCTTTTGATATTACTCGCGCCGAGCCTAAGTCCTCTCTTCCGAATTCAATTCCGGCATTTAGTGAAAGTGGTTTTGACGTGTCTGTTTCATCAAAATAGGTAGCTCGCACCGTGTGCTGCTTACCCCGTTCTGGGCGAAACTGAAAATCCGCCATGCCTCCAGCGCCAGTTACACCACTGACATCGCTATGGAAGAGCTGCGCTAAGCTACATACTCATTGTCGGCCCGTGCTTCATATTTATGGGTCTCGGCTTCTCACTTTATTTTGCTTCACAGGGAGCGGGGGCAATGCTGTAGCCTGTCGCGGCGACTGTCATACGAATATTCGTAGCTGTCGGGGGAGCGCTGGTGTTAACACGCACTTTCGACTTCGGATTAGACGGCGTCTATTTTGCTGCGGCTCTCGCGATGGCTTTTTATGGAATCGTGATAGCAACTTTCCTGAAACTCAGCGCTTGGAGGAAATAACAGGCTTTCTTATTTACTCAGCGCACGCGCTGGTATAACCAACAGCGCAGAGAGTACGCTATTCTTGTGCGGTCTAACGTAGCAAGGGTAGTAGTTTGGCATACATTTCAACCCATTCCCCGTTAATTGGGTAGAGCCGATTTACGTAACCGAGGGTTCGTTATACAACAATAGCTTATGCGTGAAATATGGTGCCCCGGAGAGGATTCGAACCTCTGACCTGCCCCTTAGGAGGGGGCCGCGCTATCCAGCTGTGCCACCGGGGCTTGATCGGTGAAGTGTAGAAAAAGTGCCTCGAAGATTCCCTTTACCTTGATAACTCAGCATTAGGGGCGCACCAAGGGGCGTAACTTAGAGAGCGATGCTTGACCGAGGATCGGAGTTTATCACAGTCTTTATGAGATTTTCGCGGGGTTTCTTGCTCGAACAAAAGCCACTCTTGAGTTTAGTAGTCGAACCAGCGGCTTAAGTATTAGCCTATGCAGTAGCCCGAGGTTTTCGAGTCAAAGGCACAGTGTTAGACTCAATCTCGCGCCGAAATCACGCGCTTAAACCAACCGCTTGCAGGCACCCATGACTCTCACTTGGCACACCAAACCTTTCGACGCGCTCAGTAACTCAGAACTTTACTCCATGCTGAGGCTGCGTAGCGAAGTGTTTGTGCTTGAGCAAGACTGCGTCTACCTTGACCTCGACAACGTCGACCAGAGGGCCCATCACGTTATTGCGATCAGTGCAGAGCGAGAGGTAGTTTGCTGCGCTCGAATCGTCGCACCAGGCGTAAAATATGAAGGCGCCTCGATCGGACGCATCGTGACAAGCCCTTCGCTTCGTGGTTCGGGCCAGGGTAAGTTGTTAGTGAGGGCTGCCATCGACGCCTGTAGCGCCCTCTTTTCAGGTAAAGCGATAACCATTTCAGCGCAACAACATCTCGAAGGATTTTATGAAGCGTTCGGCTTCGAGGCGACTTCGACGCCCTACCAAGAAGACGGAATCCCGCATATACAGATGACACGTGCCGCGAACCGATAGAAAGCAACGTCACTTGCCTGCCGCATTAGCGATCGAGTGACTCGGTTTACACAGCAACCCTCGCTGATTGATCGAAGGCCTGAGACAGCGCCCTTGCCTCATCAAACTGCCCCAATACTGCCTCGCGGCGCTCAGGCCAACGTAGGCTTACGACAAGAACACAGATGAGTGATACGGCGAAGCCTGGGACAATTTCGTAAAGATCGAAAATTCCGCCGACAAAATTAGACCAGACCACTACTGTAGTGGCGCCGGCGAGCATGCCTGCGATTGCGCCTTTAGCGGTCATACTTCGCATAAAGAGAGACAACAAAATAACAGGGCCGAACGCGGCACCAAAACCTGCCCACGCATAACTCACTAAATCGAGCACTCGGCTTTCACGATCCATCGCGATAACTAATGAGATAAGTGCCACGCCAACAACCGCAAGGCGGCTCACCATCACGAGTTCGCTGCTGCTCGCGTGCGGGCGGAGGAATGTTCTGTAAAAATCTTCGCTAATAACCGACGAACACACAAGCAGCTGCGAATCGATTGTCGACATTATTGCCGACAGAATTGCGGCTGTGATCACGCCTGCCATCCATGGATTAAACAGTGCCTGACTCAGGCTAATAAAAACGGTCTCGGGATTCGTAAGCGGCGCAGCCGCGAAATAGGCCATACCGGCGAAGCCCGTAGCGACAGAACCTGCGAGCATGATCACCATCCAACTCATCGCGAGGCGGCGTGCTGAGGTTAACTGGGCGGGGTCTTCGATAGCCATGAATCGGGTGAGAATATGAGGCTGGCCGGCGTAGCCAAGCCCCCAAGCTATCAGACTCAATAATCCAAGCGCACCAACATCGCCGAAAAGATCTAGGCCAGTTGGATTAATCAGGGCTACCTGATCCAGTACTTCGCGCGTGCCGCCCACTGCCGAGAACACAGCAATTGGCGTCATTACCAGTGCAGCGGCCATGAGACACGCCTGAATTGCATCGGTCCAAGCAACTGCTAGAAAGCCGCCTACAAAGGTATAAGACACGATGACTACCGCGCCAATAATCAATGCAACCCCGTAATCGAGACCGAAGCTGCTTTCAAACAATATAGCCCCGCTGACTAGCCCTGATGCAGCGTAGAAAGTAAAAAACAGCAAGATGACTGCCGCCGATAGAATCCTCAACAGCCTGCTGTCGTCTTTGAAACGATTCTCAAGATAGTCGGGAAGCGTGAGGGAATTCTTGGCGTGAAAACTAAACACCCGGAGTCTGCGAGCAACGAGCATCCAGTTCAGGTAGGCGCCAACGACTAAGCCGATACCAATCCAACTTTCCTGCAAACCAGATAAGTAAACAGCACCGGGCAGGCCAAGGAGAAGCCACCCGCTCATGTCAGACGCACCTACGGAAAGCGCAGTGACTGCAGCACCTAATTTGCGACCGCCAAGTAAATAGTCCCCGAGATCATGTGTCTGGCGATAAGCACGAATGCCTAAAAGCAAAATACCAAGCAAATAGACGATAAACGTTACTAAAAGCGGCCACTGGCTAGTCGAAGCCTGCGCTGCTGTAGGCAAAGAATCGATAATTTATCCCTTTTTCCTGTGTAACTTAGTTATGGGTAGCGACTCTGCACGCAGGGCGCTGTCCCGATGACGCCGCTTTTGAAGGGAATACACTAACATGCTCCCGCGCTCGAGTTCCATCCAGCCTTCCCTAAGTACCCACAGAAAGCACCAACAGAAGTTCTTCCCGTTACCCCCAGTATTTTATAAAGTAAACTATTTGTTAATTGCGCCGAAAGCGTAATCAACTGTTCATGGGAAACCTTATGACTGACCTGTCACTCCTGCCTAAGACTCAAGCGCAATTGGTGGGCCGACTGAAGAGCCGCGGGCCGCAGTCGATCAAAATACTCGCCGGGCAGCTCGAGCTAACAACGATGGGTGTGCGCCAGCATCTCACGCAGCTACAGGAAAAAGGCTTTGTTAAACACGCTCAACGCAGTCACCAGACCCGAGGACGCCCGGTTACGCTGTGGAAGCTGACCGAACAGGGACACAACTTGTTTACCGACGGGCACTCACGCATCGCCGTGGCGCTCATAACCGAAGCTGCAAAGACCTTAGGCGACGCCGGCCTGTGCCAACTCATCGACAATGACAACGCTTCAATGCTTGCAAGCTACAGAGCCGAAATTCCTGATCCCCAGCTCAGTCTGAGTGACACCTTAGAGGCGCTTTGCGCGAAACGAACAGCCGAGGGCTTTCTGGCCGAACTGAGGCTAACCCCAACCGGCTGGTTACTCATCGAGAATCACTGCCCCATTTTCGCCGCAGCGAGCAGTTGCTCTGCCCTTTGCGCAGCCGAATTCTCTCTTTTCGAAAAACTGCTCGAAGGTCACGCTACAATCGAGCGAAGTGACTATTTATTAGACGGTGCGAGACGCTGTGCTTACCGAATACAACCTGTCGGTTCGCAGCAATAGAAACCTGCGGCTAAACCTGCGCCAGGCTATCACCCGGATTACAAAAACTAATCACGAAACCTTTGCGCAGACACGATATACTACCCAGCTAATTCAAGTGCATAGCTTCGATAGCATCGCTTTTACTTCATTTTTAATTCATACAAATTACCTAGCCTTCTGCCGCTTGCCTCTAAAGAGCGAGCCGACGGTGCAGCGAGACTGGGAAAAGAGCACATCATGGCCCAAAAACATTCGAACGACCCGGTAGATGAATTCAAGCCGCGCAAGCTGTTCTCCTACCCAAAATACTGGGCAGAGTGTTTCGATACTGCGCCATATCTGCCCATGTCACGCGCCGAAATGGATGAACTTGGTTGGGATAGCTGCGACATTATTATCGTCACCGCCGATGCGTATGTAGACCACCCGAGCTTCGGCATGGCCGTTGTGGGGCGTTTGCTCGAAGCACAGGGCTTTCGCGTAGGTATTATCTCGCAGCCAGAATGGGACAGTGCCGAACCCTTTAAACAGCTGGGCAAGCCGAATCTATTCTTCGGCGTCACCGGCGGCAACATGGACTCGCTGATCAATCGCTATACTGCGGATCTCAGGCTCCGTAACGACGACGCCTACACCCCACATGCCGAGGCAGGCAAACGCCCAGACCGCTCGGTAATCGTCTACAGTCAACGCTGCCGCGAAGCCTATTACGATACACCGATCGTTATCGGTGGCATCGAGGCAAGCCTCAGGCGCATCGCCCAATACGATTATTGGACCGACGCCGTGCGCCGCTCTGTGCTTATCGACTCGAACGCCGACATTCTGCTTTACGGCAACTCCGAGCGCGCGCTCGTAGAGGTCGCACACGAAATCGCGAATGGCAAAGAGGTGAAAGAACTTTGGCAGATGCGCGGCGCAGCCGTGGTTCTCAAAGACTTGCCAGAAGGTTGGACAGAAATAGACTCGACGCGCATCGATTGGCCTTCAAAAATCGAAAGCATCCCAAACCCGTATGACTTTCACGACCGCGAGCCAGACGCCGAGGCTGCTGCGAAGGCCGAAAAAGAGACGATCGATGCACCGGACACAACCCAGGCGATCAAAATAATTCCGATGCCTCTGCAACGCAAAGAAAAATACGACGCCAAAACGACCTACATTCGCCTGCCCTCGTTTAGTAAAGTGGTTAACGATCCTGCGCTCTACGCGCATGCCTCACGCGTGCTTCACCAAGAAGCGAATCCCTACAATGCCAAGACTCTTGTGCAGCGGCATGACACGCTCGAGGTATGGGTTAATCCACCGCCCATTCCTCTCGAAACAGAGGAAATGGACTGGGTATTTAGCTTCGACTACAAGCGCCGCCCTCACCCTTCGTATGGCGACGCACGAATTCCTGCCTATGACATGATTAAAACGTCGGTCAATATCATGCGTGGTTGTTTCGGTGGCTGTACATTCTGTTCGATTACCGAACACGAAGGCCGCATTATTCAGAGCCGATCAGAGGAATCGATACTCAGCGAAATCGAAAAAATTCGCGACATGGTGCCAGGTTTCACAGGCACTATTTCGGACCTCGGCGGGCCTACCGCCAATATGTATAAGCTCAATTGTAAATCGCCTGCTATTCAAAAAACCTGTAAGCGGCTGTCGTGTGTTTATCCAAGTATTTGCAAACACCTCGAAACCGATCACAAGCCGACAACCCAACTCTATCGAAAAGCGCGCGCAATCCCGGGTATTAAGCGCGTAGCCATAGCAAGCGGATTACGTTACGACCTCGCATTGAAAGACCCCGAGTACATTGAAGAACTCGTCTCTCATCACGTTGGTGGTTACTTAAAAATTGCGCCCGAGCACAGCGAAGACAAGACACTCGCTAAGATGATGAAGCCGAGCATCTCAGCATATGATGAATTCAAGAGACTGTTCGATAAATTCTCTAAAAAAGCCGGCAAAGAACAGTATCTGATTCCTTATTTCATCGCGGCACATCCAGGCAGCGACGACGAAGACATGCTCAATCTTAGCCTGTGGTTGAAGGAGCGGAAGTTTAAGCCAGACCAAGTGCAAACCTTCTACCCTTCGCCGATGGCTCTTGCGACGGCGATGTACTATTCCGAACGTAATCCGCTCGAAAAAGTGCGCTATAAAAGCGACAAAGTGAAGGTGTCAAAAAACCTAGAACAGCGTCGCTTGCAGAAAGCATTCTTGCGCTATCACGACGAGAAAAACTGGCCAATGCTGCGAACAGCACTCACCAAACTTGGGCGCACGGATCTAATTGGCAATGAAGAAAAGCATTTGGTGCCGCATGAAAAAACCAAAGGCAGGCCAATGGCTGGAGGCAAGCCAGCCCGGGGTGGCCGCGGCAAGAGCGCAAGCCAATCGGCTCGCGCTCGGCGCTAATCCTACTCTTTAGACATTTCCTCTTCGAGTTGCTGAATCGTTGCACCTCGAGGAGGGACTTTGCGCTCTTCCCGCGTTTTGATATGCCACTCGATATTACTTAATATTCCACGCAGAATATTCATCTCCATCACATCGATGCGGATGCGCCCGAAGAGCCGGCGCATTCTCTGCATGAGTTGACGGGGATTTTCTGGGTCGTGAAACTTGATCGCGATCATCACCTTCTCAAGGTGCGCGAAAAAACGCTCGTTCTCGTCTGCGGTAGCTCGCTCTTGATCCCAAAAATCATCTTCAGGTAATTTCACCGCGTCTTCGTTATAGCGAGCACGCTTTGCTAGCTCATACGTAATAACCATCACCGCCGCCGACAAATTGAGCGAACTGCATTCGGGCGAGGTTGGTATCTGAACGTGGTACTGACAGAGTTGTAGCTCCTCGTTATTCAGGCCCGAATCTTCGCGACCAAATACCAGGGCAACTTTGTTGGTCTTGTGTTCTAAAAAGACTTTGTCGGCGCAGCTTTCGCCGTCGAGCATGGGCCAGGGCAGCTTTCTCGATCGAGCACTTGTGCCAATAATGAGACCGCAATCGGCAATCGCCTCTTCGAGCGTGCTGACAACACGCGCGTTCTCGAGTATATCGACCGCAGAGACAGCTCGTGCGGTGGCCGCACCGCTAGGGAAATCCTCGGGATCGACGAGGATTAATTGTGTAAGCCCCATGTTTTTCATAGCCCGAGCAGTAGCGCCAATGTTGCCAGGATGCGAGGTATTAACGAGCACGACCGCTATTTGGCTTGGATCTAATGCTGGCATCCATTCGGCAGCAGAGGGCTTTTTCTCAATGTTCAAGTGGAGGATTCCTCGGGAAAATACAGTAATTTCGTATTATAGCAGTATGCACGCTGTGATCGACTAGCCAAATAACGCGGGGATATCGATAAACAAATTCATCGCATCACCACTCTTCTGTTATCATCGCGCCATTAGAGACCTCTTATCGCAGACTAGATTCGGCGGTTCTCTCGCTCTTTACTTTTTCTGCTTTCGCCTCGCGCGCCAATCCATCGAGTTTATTTCTCGTCAATCGGCGCCAAAAACTGCGCACGCAGGGACCACTTTGATAGGACCACGTTGATAGGACCGGTTTAATGCACCCAATGATAAATATTGCGCTGAAAGCAGCGCGTGATGCCGCCGAGGCGATAGCCCACAGCAGCGATAGACTCGATCGAATTAAAGTGATTAACGACGAGCCCGATTCGTTTCTAACGTCGATGGATATCGATTCAGACAAGACGCTGCAATACCACCTACTCAAAGCCTACCCCGACCACAGCATCGATTCACGCGCAACTGGCCTCCGTGCCGGCGCGCGAAAAGACATCGTCTGGCTTATAGACCCCCTCATTGGCAATCGTAATTTCGCGCGCGGCTACACTCAATTTGCTGTGTCGCTTGCCTGCAAAGTAGACGGCGTAATTCAACATGCTGCTGTTATCTGTCCCATGACAAACGAAGAATTTGTCGCCTCTCGTGGCGGTGGCGCACAGCTCAATTCACGAAGACTCCGCGTGGGCCGTGAGACAGAGCTTGTCGCTGGCGCGCTCGTTGGGCTTAACAGCGAGGCAGAGGAAATTGAGACGCTGCTTGATTTGCAGCGCGCTGTGGTTGCTGCCGGCGCTCGCGTGCGGATCTCAGGCTGTACAGCCTTAGATATCGTTAGTACCGCCGCAGATCGACTTCAGGGCGGCTGGGCACCCAACAATGCGGGAGCTGGTCACGCAATCGATGCAGCAGCTTTGATACTTAAAGAGGCAGGCGGCTTAATCGGCTCTGAGCTCGCAAGCCCAGACTACTCAAGCGCTAGAGAACTCTTGTTTGCCAACCCTAAAATTCTTAAGCAGATGGTTAAGCTACGTCAGGCTAAGAAATAACCGCTTTCAATAGCAATCACACAGGGTAGGCGCGCTATGTCAAACGAGTCATCGAATACTAGCCAGCGCACTGAGACGCCTACCCAACAAAAAAAACACAGCCTTATTGAAGGCTCGATTAAGGCCTCACTAATCCGTATGACTTTGCCGATGATCGTCGGCATGTTCATGATGTTTACGTTTAGCCTTGTAGACACGTTTTTCGTTAGCCTGCTTGGCACCGCCGAGCTCACGGCTATCAGCTTCACCTTCCCCGTCACCTTCACCATCATGAGCCTCGCGATCGGCCTCGGCATTGGAGCCTCTGCTGTCGTGGCTAAATACATTGGCCGCGAAGATCTCGAGCGCGCGAAAGAAAGCTCGACGGTCATCAATTACGTTGCGCTGCTTTTCGCTGCGGTGCTCATAGCAGCCTGCTGGTTTTTCATGGAGCCCCTTTTTGCCTTAATGGGCGCTGATGCAGTTCTCATTGCGCTTATCCACGAATATATGAGCATTTGGTTTCCAGGCAGCGTGCTCTTGGTCGGCTTAATGACCGCTAACAGTATCCTCCGCGCCCATGGCGACTCGAAAACGCCGAGCATTATCATGGCAGGATCTGGGCTAATTAACGCCCTCCTCGACCCTCTGTTCATCTTTGGTTACGGACCTGTCCCTGCGATGGGTGTTAAAGGCGCAGCAATCGCAACCCTTGCCGCCTGGACAGTTGGCTATGGTTATCTCTTTTATCATCTTGCTATTAAACACCGGCTGATTAGCACTAGCCTACCGAGTCGGCAAATATTGATAAGCTCATCACGTGAAATGCTAAGGATAGGACTGCCAGCTGCAGGTGCCAACATGATGACGCCACTCGCAATGGGCACGATGACAGCGATTGCCGCAGGATTTGGAACCAGTGTCGTCGCAGCCTTTGGGGTAGGTGCAAGGCTTGAGCCTATAGCGACATTGCTGATACTTGCGATGTCATCGACTTTGCCGCCGCTTATTAGCCAAAATTATGGCGCGGGGCGATTAGACAGGATCAAAGAAGCCTACAGTATGAGCCTTCGCTTCATCATGATATGGCAACTGGCCGTTTATCTCTTGCTAGTGCTGGCTGCACCATGGATAGCGAGGGTCTTCACATCAGACCCAGAAGTACTTGAGACACTGCGTCTCTTTATTTGGATTCTACCGATTGGATACGGCATGCAGGGCATTATTATTCTGAGCAACTCGTCACTCAATGCCATGCATCGCCCGATGACGGCGCTCTATCTAAGCGTCGCTCGGTTCTTCGTACTCTACGTTCCGTGCGCTTATCTAGGCAGCAGGTTTTTCGGCGTGCCAGGCTTTTTCGGTGGCGCCGTCTTTGCCAACAGCCTCATGGCGATAATCAGCTGGGTAACGGTCAAGCGCGCGCTAACTGCGGAAAAAGCCCTTCACACTGTCTAGCAATGACGCCTTTTCTGCGGCCGGAATCTGCGACGCAGGAGGCGTAAATTGTTGCACAGAGTCATCCGCGACAGGCGCTAAGTCAACGTTAGGTTCAGCCTTAACCAGAGGCGCAGGATCTTCCACGAGCGAGAAACTCTTATCCTCGACCGTCATCAGCGAAGTTTCGCCGGTCTCTTCATCCGAATAACTTAGGCGATTGTTCGCCTCTTGGAAGGCAAGCATCTCTTTGCAGATCTGATCGTAATCCTCGGCTGTCAGTAACTCAGGGCGCTCTTTCATATTGAGCGTGAACTGCCTGTCATTCGCAGCTGATAGGTAATGCAGGTTGCGCTTATTCTCCAACAGCAAGCCTTCTTCTTTGGCTATGTTGTAAAGCGGCGTTCCACGTAGCGGAATATACGGAAAGAAGAAAAAGTGCTCGGGGGCGATGAGTCGATTTAACTCGAGGGTCTGCCGCATATTATCCGCGGTCTCTAATGGCGCGCCAACGATATTAAATGTCAGGCGGTTTATTCCCGCTTTTTTGCAATTCTCAGCGGCTGCGATGACCTGCTCATTCGTCATCTTGCGTCCTAACATTTTTGCGCGGAACTCTTCGTCACCGCTTTCGATCCCAAACCAAATCGTATGGCATCCGGCCTCAGCAGCTGTCTTACAAAACTCTTCATTCATCACTTCAACTCGTGAATTAATAGAGAATGGCAATCCAAGCTGTTCTTTGTAGAGCGCAAAAAAGGCTCGCACAAATTTCAGGTTCGACAAGAACAGCTCATCCCAGAACTCGAAATAGCCAACATTAAATTTGTCCCGGAGGCGAACTAATTCGTCGACCATATCTTGTGGATCATATTTCCGTAGGAAGGTTTTCTTGGTTTTCCATCCCTCGAGAATTGGCGTATTACAGCAGTATGTGCAGCGGTAGGGACAGCCGCGACCGGTCATGACTGGCAGCACTAGCTTGCCCTTCGGGCCGAAGATGGATGAATTCACATCTTTAAAGCCGTCTTCCTTTGCAAATACTTCGTAGTCTGGGAATGGCAGCGATGCGAGATCGCCTATTTGATGTGGCTCTGATTCATAAACCTCGCCGTCGAGTAGCTTTTCCCACATACCATCCGCGTGACCGTCTTTTGTGCCCTTCAAGTGCTGGACCACGTTCCCTATCGCGTATTCGCCATCGCCAGTGCAAATGTAGTCAACGTTAGGGTTTTCTATCGTCTGCTGCTGAGACAGCATCGCCTGATAACCACCGATAACAATAGGTAGGTTAGGCAGAAGGTTTTTGAGCTCTTCGAAGTAAGGCTCCATCGGATACCAGTGCGGGCTCATTACCGAGAAGGCGATAACGTCAGCGTCGTGCGCCTCTATCATTTTGGCGTAATTGGTTGGCGAGTATTTTTCTTCATCGCGGAGAATCAATATTGGCTCGTTAATAACATCGACCCAAGGAAAGTCGCGCTTGAGATAGGCAGACATACTCGCGATAGGCATTGCGATCTCATTGCCATCCGGCGAATAGAAGGCAAACACTAAACGGAGTCGCTCTCGCTTCACGCTGCCAAACCATCGAGATTTGGCTTGCGGGTATGGCGCACGTTCGGTGCTTATTGCGATGACGTCTGCCTTCGAATTCATAACTAGAGCAATCCTATTTTTTGAGAAAATTTCGCAGCTTTGCCTCGTTAAAAGCAATCACTTTTCAGTGCCCAATGTCCGATCTTACGCTAGAAAAAGCGAGTGAGACCAGTGGCTAACCTGCATTATTTATCATCGCCTAAAGCGGTCGCGTGTCGAGTGAGGGGAATCACAATTGCTTACTGCACTGTGTCGTCACTTTGTGCCAAAAGTATACCATCAAAAATGTGACAGTATCACGGCATTTGCACCACTCTATTCTGACAATCCATTGTTTTATCACGTGTTATTCCCTGTAAATTTTGTGGCTATTTAGTAGATCGATAGCAAATGATTTATGCCAAGGGGTACGCGAAGTCGATCAAATCCAGTAAGCTGACACTCATCGGAAAAAGTTGCTTTGCGCACTCAGCGCAACGGCAGCCTCACTCACTTCAGGAACCTACTTATGGACGCACTCGAAGCCCTGACCACTCGGCGTTCAAGTCCTCGGCTTACGACACCCGCACCCTCTCCGGCACAGCTCGACGCGATCATTCAGTCGGCACTGCGCGCAGCCGATCACGCCCTGCTCCGCCCCTCAAGGTTCTTACTTTTGCAGGACCAATCGCTAACCAAGTTAGGCAAGCTTTTTGTTGCGGCCGAACTTGCCGACGGGGTCGACTTAAGCCCCGAACAACGAGAAAAAATTCTCAACAAACCTCTGCGTGCGCCGACAATAATAGTCGCGATAGCCACACTCCAAGACCACCCAAAAGTACCGAGTATTGAGCAAGAGTATTCGACAGCAGCGGCAGTGCAGTGTATGTCGCTTGCCGCGTATGCGCAGGGGCTCGGCTCTATGTGGAGAACCGGTTCAAAGGCTTACCATGCAACCGTGAGAGCGGGTTTGGGAGTCGCTGCACATGAGAAAATTGTCGGCTTTCTTTATCTCGGCACTCCCTGCGGCCCTTTGAAGGGTTTGGTGGCACACGCCTCCGAAGATCACCTTACGACGTGGGGCCTCGATTAAGCGTTGCAACAGCCATTTCTGTGAAAATCGAGCACCTCATTTAGGAATAAACCCGCTATGCGTATGACAGTATTCTCAACACCTCTCCTCACACCACTCCTCAGACTGATCTCGATAGTTGGCCTTAAATTAATTGGCTGGGAGGCCGTTGGAGACGAACAAAAAAATGGAAGGTTTGTGCTGATAGCGGCGCCACACACAAGCAACTGGGACTTCCCTTTGATGCTTTTGGTGGTTCTTAAGCTTCGTCTGCGCGTCTACTGGATGGGAAAACACACCCTATTCCCCTTCGGCGCCGGGTGGCTAATGAAATACCTTGGCGGCATTCCGATCAATCGCAGTAAATCGCATAACGTGGTGAACGAGACGGTACGTCTTTATCGCGAAAACCCCGAGGTAGTTGTGTTGGTTCCGCCAGAAGGCACGCGCAGCAAGGTCAAAGCCTGGAAGACCGGTTTTTATCACATAGCGCGTAACGCTAACGTGCCGATTCTAATGGGGTATGTCGATGGCGAAAACAAACAGGCAGGGCTCGCTGACTTCTTTCAGCCTACCGGTGACATGGAGGCCGATCTAATCAAAATACGCGAGTTTTATGCAGACAAAAAAGGACTCGTACCGGCGAACTCTTAACCTACTATCTACTAACCTACTATCTATGCATTGCCTACGCACTGCTTACGTCACGCGCTAGCGCAGTGCAGGCAGCGCATTAAATTGTCGAAAATAAACTGCGCGTAGTCATCATTGCTCACGCCGCGTAGTTTAAATTTCCACTGCTTCAAATGCCATTGCTCAAGTTGAGCCGTCACCTGAGAAGCCAAAAGCTTCGGAGTTTTACACTGAAAAACGCCACTCGCCGTGCCTTTTTCAAACACCTCAACAAGCGACTCTTCAAAGCGCAGTTCGAGCTCGAGAGTTTGCTGCTGCTGCTCACGTGGCAGGCCTTTTACTTCCATAAAACAAAACTGATACCACGGCCTCAATAACTCGACCATGTAGATTTCGCTAAAAATCAGAGTGCGCAGGAACTCAACCGGTTGAAGGTTCGCACTGTTAAGGCCGGCGACCACCTTATCGATACACGCACGAAGTACTCCCTCAATCACCGACGCCAAATCTTCTTTGCTGCCAATATAGGCATAAAGGCCTCCCATGCTTATTTGGGCTTCGCTACTGAGGTCGCGAAGACTCATCGCCTGAAAGCCCTTCTCGGTCGTCAGGGTAAAGGTAGCGGTGAAGATTTTCTCAAGATTGACAATGGCAACGCGGGGATTTTTGATCTGCATTTTATCGCTATGCATCTCAAAAACTGTTTGCCAAAACGCCTCTCCCTCGAAGGGCCAGGCAGCGCGAAACGCCTCCATTGAAAGTGCCTGCGGCCAGCAGGGCGCCTCGATAGACCGCGTTTCGGCTTGAGCTAAAAGACTATTCACAAACGATCATTCGCTTAGAGCATTGCCTGCAGTGACGCTTTCGCTTCGGCGCTTGGCATATGGTTGATGCCGAGTACGATCTGCGCTAAGGATTTCGACTGCATATCGGCCATGTCGCTCGCGACTATCTGCTCCATTGCTGCCTTGTCTTCTGCGGTCGCTGCGTGCTGAATATTCGCCACGGCATTGGCAAGCGCTCTAACGGCCATTCCATGAGCGTCGTCAGCTGCAATCTCGGCGAGTGCGGCCTTATCATCAGCCGAAGGGAAGTGGTTAAGACCAACGAGCACGCCAGCAATAGTTTTTACAGCGGCGGAATCGTCGGCAAGCGCGACTTGTGAAACCGAGGCGAAAAACGCAACAAGCGAAAGACTCGCCACTGTTTGAGTGATTTTCTTCACAATTGAGTATGACATTGAGATTTCCTCTGAATAATTAGACGTTACAACCGTTTTATCGGCAACGAGCATCTCTACGCCCGTGAGCGAATCCTAGTTAACTGTCTAGGGCTATCGAGTCTAACTGATAGACGGTGACGGCGAAACAGCCATCCGCTCGAATCCTATCTGTCCACGTGACCCTTGAACCCTTAACATCTCGAAGAGCCTTCGGTGTTATTTCGATTGTACTTAGAATCCTAGAAGAGCTTACATAAGATCTCATTGAAGAGCTCAAAAAAGAGGCCATAAGAACGCGCTTTACCCCCTAGAGCCAAACCGACAGAATCGAGCCGGTGCCCGCTAAGGCGCATAGAGTAAGGCTAAAAAGCCTGAGCTTGCGATGCGATATCTTGTGCATTGTCTTCTTGGCCAGCCAATAGCCCACCAAGGTAGCCGGCAGCAGAGGCAAGGACACCAAGGCTTCGGCGCTGCCAAACCGATCTATAGAGGCGAGCATCAGAAGCGACATGATGCAGCTCACAATGAAGAACGCGGCAAGATTGGCCCTGATAAAGTCATTGCCCTCATGCTGCATAACTAGCGCCATAGGCGGCCCGCCAATGGCAGAGCTGGTGCCCATAAACCCAGAGAGAAAGCCTGCGGTCACCATTGCTGGATTACTCGGACGAATCACGATACTACTTAAACTTAACCCTACAGCGACCAAAACCGAGAGGCCAAGCCACAGCGCGAGCGCGTCGTGGGAGATCCATAGCAGCAAAAAACCACCCGCGATCGTCCCCGGAATACGCCCTATAATCGCGTATTGAAGGCCTTTAAGAGAAACCGCTTTGCGGTGGTGGTAGGTATTGGCGAGGGACAGCGTTAGTGCGCAGACAGTCACAGGACCAGGCACATAGAGCGGATCTATAATAAATAGCAATGGCGCGGATATAATAGCGAGCCCGAAGCCAATGCTGCTCTGCACATAGGACCCAATAACGATAACCACTGCTGCGAGTGCGAGTTCCATCCCTGCCTGCCCCTCTGAGTTTCACTAGCGAAGCGGTCTTCGAGTCCGAATCACACGTTTTTCATTTTCCCTATTCCACTCATGATACGCAGTGGCAAGCCAACTCGCTAGCCTCTGCGCATTGCTGCCTAAGTTGGCCGCGCTTATTGAGACAAATACGCGCCTCGTTTATCATAGGTGGCCCACACATAGGGCGCCCAAGCGCTGGGCCACATGGCGACAACTCTCGCCCTCTAAAATATTGAACACTACGGACAACCCTCATGCAGCTACTCGACGGCAATCTTTGCTCAGAACAAATTCGCCAAGAAATTATGCAGAAGGTTGACGCACTAAAGGCCGATGGTCAGCGGGCGCCACACCTCGCCGCAGTGCTCGTCGGTAACGACGGCGCCTCAGAAAATTATGTCGCCTTTAAGGTGAAAGACTGTGCCCAGGTAGGCTTCGAGTCGACGACTATTAGGCTACCCGATACGGTGTCCGAAGAAGACCTGCTCGCCAAGGTCGCCGAACTCAATGCAGATGACGGCATAGACGGATTTATTGTTCAGTTGCCCCTACCAAAACACATAGATGAGAACAAAATTATTCTCGCTATCGATGCTAAGAAAGACGTCGATGGATTTAGTCCGGTCAGCGTCGGCAAGCTAAACCTTGGGCTACCGACCTATATCTCGGCAACGCCAAACGGCATTATGGAATTACTGGCGCGCTATAAAATCGAGACAGAGGGTACACACTGTGTGGTGTTAGGCCGCAGCAATATTGTTGGCACACCGATGGCCGTGCTCATGTCGCGCAATACGAACCCAGGCAATGCGACGGTGACTATCGCTCATAGTCGAACCAAAAATCTAAAAGAGCTCTGCCTCAGCGCCGACATTCTCATTGTTGCAATCGGCAAGACCGAATTTGTCACAGCCGACATGGTGAAGCAAGGCGCGGTTGTGATCGACGTAGGCCAGACTCGTGTGCCCGATGCCACTAAGAAAAACGGGTTTAGAAATGTTGGTGATGTCGACTTCGACAGGGTAAAAGACAAGTGTTCGTATATAACCTATGTAACAGGAGGCGTCGGACCGATGACGCGCGCGTCGCTATTACAAAACACGCTTAAAGCGCATCAAGCTCGCTAAACCGAATCCAGATAGCTAACCGATCCATCACTTTTAGAGAAGTAATTATGTTTCAGTCTCTCAGTGCCCTACCAGCAGACCCTATTCTCCGCCTAGTCGCCGAGTATCGCGCAGACACGAACCCAAACAAAATCGATTTGGGCATCGGCATTTACAAAGACGAGAATGGCGACACTCCTGTCATGACCGCGGTCAAAAAAGCTGAGCAGCACATACTCACGACACAGATGAGTAAGAAATACGTAGGCCCGACCGGTTCTCCCGAATACAACGAAGCGGTCGCCGAACTGCTTTTCGGAAAAGAATTAAACGCGAGCCTTGGTAAGCGCCGAGTCACCGTGCAGGCGCCCGGAGGGTGCGGCGGACTAAGACTAGCTGCGGAATTTTTAAAGCAGGCGAACGCCGATGCGACCGTGTGGGTGAGTGACCCAACATGGGCAAACCATATTCCGCTAATGACCACCGCCGGCCTCAAGATTAGCAAATACCCCTACTACGACTACACGACTCACAGCGTACGTTTTGATGAAATGCTCGCATGCCTCAAAACTGTGCCTAAGAGTGATATCGTTCTGCTCCACGGCTGCTGTCATAACCCCTGCGGCGCAGACCTCACTCTTGCTCAGTGGCAGGCGGTGCGCGACGTAGCCCTCGAACAGGGCTTCACTGTCTTTATTGACCTAGCCTATCAGGGCCTCGGCGATGGCCTCGAAGAGGATATGGTCGGCACGCGCCTTATGGCTGAGTCCTTACCAGAACTCGTCTTGGTGAGCTCTTGCTCAAAGAACTTTGGTCTCTACCGCGAGCGCACGGGCGCTATGACGTTGATCTGCGAAACCGACACTGAGACAGCGACTGCAACAACCTTAATCGCCGCCTCAGCGCGCGCCATGTACTCGATGCCACCCGATCATGGCGCCGAAGTCGTGCAGCTTATTCTCAACAACCCTGCCCTTCGCAGCGAGTGGGATGCTGAGCTAACGGGGATGCGCGATCGCATCAATGGTTTACGCGCAAAGCTGGTAGAACAAACGGGCAAGGCCGGCATCGACCGCGACTTTGGTTTTATTCAGAACGAGAAGGGAATGTTTTCTTTCTTAGGAGTCAATATCGAGCAAGTGCAGACGCTCGTGCGCGACTACAGTATCTATCTTGTCGACTCGAGCCGCATCAATGTCGCCGGAATTAACGACGCAAATGTTGAGTATCTGGCCGATAGCCTCGCGGCTGTGATAAAAGGCTAGATCGACATTGATTGCACAGGCCATCGAATAGGTCTGTGCAATCGCCTCGCCTTGCGCGATTACTTCCTCGTTTTCAGCGCCGGTGCAACGCTTGCCGCAAACTCTCTGAGCAACGACTTTGTCGTCTCCCAATCTATGCACGCGTCGGTAATAGACACACCCGGCTTTAAGTCGGTCAGATCATCAGGTATCGGCTGATTGCCCGCCTCGAGATTACTCTCGAGCATCACCCCAATTATCGACTTGTTGCCTTCGGCAATCTGCTCGGCAATATCGCGCAGCACCGGTATTTGATTTTGCGGATCCTTGCGAGAATTGCCGTGACTGCAGTCGATCATGAGATTATCAACCAACCCCGCCTTTTGCAGCTCGGTCTCGCAAGCCGAGACACTTTCGCGATCGTAATTGGGCTCTTTTCCGCCGCGCAGAATCACGTGGCAGTGAGGGTTGCCGTCTGTGCGAAAATGCGCCACCTTGCCTTCGTCGGTAACACTGATGAAGCTGTTATTAGCCGCCGCCGATCGGATCGCGTTGACTGCGACCGTGAGGCTGCCATCAATATTGTTCTTAAAACCTACTGCCGAAGAAATGCCGCTTGCAAGTTTACGGTGTGTCGGAGACTCCGTAGTGCGCGCGCCGACAGCTGTCCACGTAACGAGGTCTTGTAAATACTGCGGGGTGATCAGGTCTAAAGCTTCGATGCCGATCGGTAGACCAATGTCTGCGATGTCGAGCATAAGTCTGCGGCCGATTTTCAAACCATGATCGATGCGGTGGCTGCCGTCCAGATGAGGATCATAGATCAGCCCTTCCCAACCAACCGAGGTGCGCGGCTTCTCAAAATAGACGCGCATGACAATAAGAAGACTGCCTGCCAATTCATCGGCGATTGGCTTAAGCTTGCGCGCATAGGCCAGCGCCTCTTCAGGATTATGTATCGAGCACGGCCCGACCACCACGATGAGACGCGGATCTTCACGATTTAATACAGCCTTTACAGCGCGATGCCCCGCAAGCACGGTCTCAAGCGCAGCACCCTCGAGTACCAGCTCTGCCTTGAGCTGCTGAGGCGTTACAAGCTCCTCGTGTCGAATGATGTGCAAGTCGTCTATTTCCTTAACGCGTTCAACCATGATCGTATTCTCAATTTTTCGGAGAGGCGCAATTATGCGCGAACTCAACGGCGAACTCAAAGAGGCTAAGAATCAAAGCCTATCTTCCACAGAGGCGCATGCAATTCCCCTCGGCGAGTGTTTACAGTTGAAGGCGCATTCTGTACCTTTGCGCTGCTCGAATTCGGCATGATCAGTGTCGACAGCGCGGCGCTAATCTAACTGTCCCTAGCGGACAGAAGAGCCACCTAACAAGGAACCTTAGAATGCCTAAAGCCAGCGAACTGAAACGCGGAATGATCGTCGACATTGAAGGCATTCCCCATGTCGTTAGGCAATTCGAAAGCAAAAGCCCCTCCTCGCGCGGTGCAACCACCCTCTATAAAGTGCGCTTTAACAATCTCAAGACACGCCAGAAGCTCGACCTGTCACTAAAAGGTGATGACCATTTAAAAGAGGCCGACTGTCAACGCGTCCGCGTTCAGTATTCTTACAAAGACGGCGAAAGCTTTGTCTTTATGAATCTTGAAGACTACAGCCAATACACAGTCGATGCCGATTCACTCGAAGGTCAGAGCGAGTATTTAGTCGAACAGCAAGAAGACATCGTCGCGCTGTTAATGGATGGGTTGCTATTAGGTATCGAATTACCGCAGTCGGTAAACTTGATAGTAGAGGACACCCCTCCGGCTGTAACAGGCTCGTCGGCCACCAATCGCAGCAAGACTGCGCGGCTGTCAACGGGGCTCGAGGTTCAGGTGCCCGAATACCTGTCAGTGGGCGAGACGATTAAGGTAAACACCGTCACTGGCAAATTCATGTCGCGCGCCTAAACGCTACCACCCGCTGGCGCGCCGCAGCGCCAGCAGACTGCGAATACGCTCTCAACCAGCTCATGGCAATCGCCACACTCCCAGTCATCACTGTGCACCGGTGCGCTGCGAATTTCTTTAATCAGGGCCTCTGCCGCGGCTGAATTACCCTCGCTTACCCACACCTCAGGCAACGATTCCAATACTGGTATTTCGCCGGTCGCACCAAACAGCGTCTCATTACGCAGCTGGGCGGCGATGCCATGCTGGTCTAACACATTGCGAATATGCCATGCCTCAGCCGGGGTGTCCCCGATATAAACCCGCCGAGTAAAGCGCGATGCCATTAGCGGTAAACCTCGCGCCAACGTAGGCCCGCCGCAAACAAAATTCCAACATAGAGCGCTATGCCACCGCAGACTAAAATCGCCATTTGGAGAATCTGTTCGCCAACACTCCAGTCAAGCCATTGAGCCCATTCCCCTGCGCTAAAATAGAGAAACAGCCCCATGCAGGTATTCGCGAGCAACAGCCGCAGCCCCCAAACTCCCCAGCCGCCGGCGAAGCTAAACGCGCCCTCTCTAATTAGTCCGCGTAAAAGCAGCCCGGCATTCACGCAGGCGGCAATACTCGTGGCTGCTGCCAATCCTACATGACCATAGCCCTGCCAATAAAAAACGACATTGAACACCATGTTCACAGTCATTGCGATTACACCGATGCGCACGGGAGTGCGCGTGTCTTGTCTTGCATAAAAGCCCGGCGCGAAAATTTTTACTGACATAAAACCAAGCAGTCCCACAGCATAGGCCTGGAGACTAGCCGATGCTTGCTGTACATCGACTACGGTAAAGTTTTCATTAAAAAACAACGTAATAAGCAGCGGTTTTGCGAGCAATACCAGGGCTAGCGTTGCAGGCAATGCAACAAGGAAAACAAGCCGCAGCGCCCAATCGATAGTGTCGCTAAACTGCTCAGGAGACTTGTCAGCGTGGGAGCGTGAAAGGCTTGGCAGCACCACAATCGCGAGAGCGACACCGAATATACCTAGTGGTAACTCCATCAACCGGTCCGAAAAATACAACCACGAGACGCTGCCTGTAACCAGCAGCGACGCAATAAATGAGTCGAGCAACAAATTAATCTGATTGACCGATACACCAAAAAGCGCAGGTAGCATCAGTTTTTTGATCCGCGCAACACCCTCGTGACCCGGGCTGAGCTTGGGGACCGGCAAAAGGCGCATCTGCAGCAAAAACGGCAACTGAAATAGAAGCTGCGCGATGCCCGCGATAAGCACGCCCCAAGCGAGCGCCAATTCTGGCGTGTGCAGGTAAGGTGCGAGCAAAAATGCACTGCCAATCAAGCAAATATTGAGAAGCGCAGGCGTTACTGCAGGCGCCGCGAAGCGCCCGTAACTATTGAGTACCGCACCGCAAAGGGCTGTTAGCGAAATCAGCAGAAGGTAGGGAAAGGTTATTCGCAGCATCTCCACAAACAGGTCGAACTTCGCAGGGTTGTCTGTGAATCCGTAGGCAATTGGTACAGCGATGAGGGGCGCGGCAACCATGACCACAACACTAATCACCGTCAGCAGCCCACCCAGGCTCGCGGCGACCGCCGCGATTAGCTCACGGACATCATCGTGACTCCTTAGGCTGCGGTATTCGGAAAGCACCGGCACAAAGGCCTGATTGAAGGCGCCCTCGGCAAAAAGTCTGCGCAGGAAATTAGGAATTTTATTGGCGAGGAAAAAAACATCCGAGGCATCGCTTGCACCAAACAAGCGCGCGATAACGACATCACGCGCCAGACCTAGAAAGCGCGAGACGAGAGTCATCGACCCCGTGATGCCGCTTGCTCCCAGAAGGCTTGGCTCCTTTTCCGGAGGCCTTTCGACATTGGCTTGCTGCGGGGGGGGCTGTTCTTGGTTGTGTATCATGTGTCGGTATTTTCTCTGGGCAGACGCCATCTGCGGTCCTCTGCGAGAACATTGGGCTGAGCTTGCCAAGCTTATCGGATCGAGTTGGTGATAACTACAGCGATTTCGTGACGATTCAATAGCCTAGAAGGCGTAACTCTGCCTCAAACCGCAAGCGGCGCGGCCGGCACACCGCGAGCAACGCTTGACAATAAGCCCCCTAGGCGGCATAGTGTCGCGCTCTTAAATTAGGGCGTCATTCAACCAGATCGACCCTAAGGTTAGGCGCTGATTGCGAGCTCATTTTGGCTACGCTTGGAAAGTGTCCCGACAGAAACCAGACACAAAAAACTCGCTACATAAATATTTTCTGAAGTTAAAACAGATACTTGAAAAACCAAGGAGTCACAATTGGCTAATTCAGCACAAGCCCGTAAGCGCGCTAAGCAAAGCGAAGTCCGTCGCCGTCACAACGCGTCATTCCGTTCAATGGTTCGTACTTACATCAAGAAAGTCGACGCAGCCATCATCGGAGGCGACCACGCCACAGCAACAACCGCTTACAACACGGCAGTGCCTGTACTCGACCGCATGGCCGACCGTGGCATCATCCATAAGAACAAGGCCGCTCGCCACAAGAGTCGTCTGAATACTGCTATTAAGGCGCTTCAAGCCTGATAGACGTCACAGCCCTTGTATTAGGGTCTCGTGGTTAAGGCAGTAAAAACGAAGAAGCCGGCGCTAAGCCGGCTTTTTTGTTGTATTGATTTTTATCCTGACGCACTAGCAGCTGATTGTTCAGGCTAGTTGCCGCGGCCAGAACTGACCGCCGTGACCGCTAAGTTTCGGAAAGAATCAGGTTATCACGATGAATAATTTCATCGTCTCCTGCATACCCCAACAGCTCGACAATCCTCTCGCTACTTTTTCCCATCAGTCTTTCGACCTCGGCGGCGCTGTAGTTGCTGAGACCGCGCGCCACTTCCTGGCCTTCTCTATCTAAACAAACGATTACTTCGCCGCGATTAAAGGCGCCAGCCACCCCAACGATCCCCACGGCGAGAAGGCTTTTGCCCGCATCCTTGAGAACACGCACAGCACCTGCATCGAGAACGACCTCTCCCTGCGTGCTTAGCTGACTTGCCAACCATTGCTTACGTGCGCCCACAGGCTCACTGTCGGCTTCCAGAAGCGTTCCTAAATCTTCGCCGCGACTTAGCCTGCCTAGAATCTCGACTTCGCGGCCATTAGCGATAATGGTGTTAGTGCCCGAACGTGCCGCGAGCCGCGCGGCAGAGAGCTTAGTGCGCATTCCGCCGCGCCCCAAGCTGCCGCCTCCGCCCGCCATCGCCGTCAGGCTTGGATCGAGCGCAGAGCCAACAGAAATAAGCTTGGCACTTTTGTCGAATCGAGGGTCGGCGCTATAGAGGCCGTCCTGATCTGTCAGCAAGACCATGGCATCGGCATTAATAAGATTAGCTACCAAGCCTGCGAGTGTGTCGTTGTCGCCTAGGCAAATTTCGGCGGTCGCTACCGTGTCGTTTTCATTGACTACCGGCACCACACCCATATCAAGCAGGGTGGTTAACGTCGAACGTGCATTGAGATACCGCGTACGGTCTGAGAGGTCTTCGTGGGTAAGTAAAATCTGCGCCGCACGCACGTCATGACGGTTAAAACAGCTCTCGTAAGCCTGAATCAATCCCATCTGACCCACTGCAGCGGCCGCCTGCTGCAAATTGACCTGAGTTGGTCGTTTGCTAAGACCAAGGCGCGAAACACCTTCTGCGACTGCGCCTGAGGACACCAGAACCACTTGAATACCCTGCGCTCGCATAGCCACAAGCTGCTCAGCCCAGGTTTCGATCACTGCGAGATCTAGCCCGCGCCCGTCGTTTGTCACCAAGGAGCTGCCAACTTTCACGACCCAACGTTTCGCCTGGCGTATCTTGTCTCTCATTAAAGCTCTCTCTTCGCCCCAGCCAAGGTCACTATCAGGCGCTCATAAAACAGCCTGCTAGGCTTCGTCATCCCAATCGTCCCAGTCGTCATCGAAATCATCTAAATCAGCATCGGCTTGCTCGCGCAACGCACGTCGTGCTGCCTTGCTACTTTCGATGGTACGGCGAATCTCGAATGCCATTTCGGCTTCGAGTGCCTGCTGCGCCTCGGCATACTCTTCATCGTTAAGCAGCTTTTCTCGATGCAGGATTATTTCGTCCATTAGCGCATTACACAGCTCATCGCAGCCATGGCCGTTTATACCGGAAATCTCGTAAATCTTCCCTTCCCAGCTTAGCGCCTCGCGTATTCTCGTCTTTATCTCTGCCAGAGCTTCAGGCTCGATAATGTCGATTTTATTCAGTACCAGCCAACGGTCTTTCGCCGCTAGCGTTGGGCTAAACTTGGCGAGCTCGGCCGCAATTTTTACCGCAGTCTCCACGGGGTCTTCCTGATCCATTGGCAGCACATCAACGAGATGCAGCAGCAGGCGCGTGCGAGAAAGATGCTTAAGAAATCTAAAGCCTAGCCCTGCTCCTTCGGACGCACCTTCAATTAAGCCAGGTATATCGGCCATCACGAAGCTACGCTCCATACCCAGACTCACGACGCCGAGATTGGGCACAAGCGTAGTAAACGGATAATTGGCAACCTTTGGTGTCGCTGCAGAGACGGCACGAATCAGCGTCGACTTGCCCGCGTTGGGCAGCCCCAAAAGCCCGACATCGGCGACAAGACGCAACTGAAGCTGTAGCTTGCGTATCTCACCAGGCGTCCCCTTGGTAGTTTTGCGCGGCGCGCGGTTAGTGCTCGACTTGAATCGCGTATTGCCTAAACCATGAAAACCACCCTTCGCGACCATAACCGGCTCATCTGCAAGCTTAAGATCAGCGATAAGTTCTTCGGTATCAACATCGATAACAGTCGTGCCAACAGGCACTTTAACAATGAGGTCATCGCCGCCGCGACCTGTGCAATTGCGGCTCTGACCAGCTTGGCCAGCCTGCGCGCGGTAACGAGGCTGGAAGCGAAAATCGACAAGCGTATTCAAGCTTGCGTCTGCCTGCAGGAACACGCTGCCACCATGGCCGCCATCGCCACCGTCGGGGCCGCCCCGCTCTATGTATTTTTCGCGCCTAAAACTCAGCGCGCCACTGCCGCCGCGTCCAGCCTCAGCTACGATTTCTGCTTCATCTACGAATTTCATTTTTTCGCCCGATACAAAAAAGCCCCGTCTGGTGACGAGGCTCTTTAGGTTATCTCGCTTAGTCCACTAGGACTGCGAAATCTTAAACCGCTTCGATAGTAACGAATTTGCGGTTATGTGGCCCTTTCACGATAAACTTAACCACGCCGTCAGCCTTCGCGAAGAGTGTGTGGTCTTTACCACAACCTACGTTCTCTCCTGGGTGGAAACGTGTACCGCGCTGACGCACGATAATGTTACCAGCACGGGCTGCTTGGCCGCCGAAGAGCTTCACGCCGAGGCGTTTGGATATGGAATCGCGGCCGTTATTCGTACTACCGCCTGCTTTCTTATGCGCCATGACTTAACTCCTACTTAACCTTTAATACCAGTGATCTTCACTTCCGTGAACCACTGCCTGTGTCCCTGCTGCTTGCGGAAATGCTTGCGGCGGTTGAACTTGATGATCTGAACTTTCTTCGCGCGGCCTTGCGCGAGAACCTCAGCAGTTACCTGACCGCCTTCGACGTAAGGTGCGCCAATCTTTACAGATTCGCCTTCACCTACCATCAGAACCTTGTCGAACTGAATAACTTCGCCCGTGGCGACTTCCAGTTTTTCAAGCTTCAGCGTTTCGCCTTCCTTGACCCTGTGCTGCTTTCCGCCACTAACTATTACCGCGTACATATTACTCTCCGAAACCGCTACGAATGGGCATTGGACCCGTTCCATATAGGGGCGGGGATTTTACGGAAATGTAGGGGTGTAGGCAAGAGGTAAACGCGCGAAAAGCGATTACTTAGCAAAAAAACCTCAGATCCAACAATGACGCGGGTTTCGCGCCCCCCGCGCAGACCACCGAAACTTGACAGGAACCGGCCCTCTCCCTAGCATGCAGCGCTTGAATTGAGGTCTAGGAACCCAAGAACTCACATGTATCAAGACATACGCAATGCAGTAAATGACGACATGGACGCGGTCGACCACTATATCGTCGAACAGCTTCATTCGCAGGTTCCACTCGTCGAAAATATTGGCCATTACATCGTTGATGCAGGCGGCAAGCGCCTTCGCCCCATTTTAGTGTTGCTGGCCGCGCGTTGCTGCGGCTCCGAGACCCCTGCGCCTATTGCTCTCGCCTCTGTCATCGAATTTATCCATACAGCGACCCTGCTCCACGACGACGTAGTCGATATGTCGTCACTGCGGCGCGGCAGACCCACGGTTAACGCCGAGTGGAACAACCCCTCGAGCGTCTTGGTGGGCGACTTCATCTACTCCCGCGCCTTCCAACTACTCGTCAGTATCGGCGATATGCGCATAATGGAAATCATGGCAGATACAACGAATAAAATCGCCGAAGGCGAAGTCCTTCAGCTGATAAATAAACACAACCCTGCGTCGACCGAGCAAAGCTATATGCAGGTCATCCATAACAAGACGGCAATTTTGTTCGAAGCGGCTGCTCACTGTGGTGCTATTTTGGCGAATGCCAATGCCACGACACAGGATGCGCTGAGACTTTTTGGCCTGCATATAGGCACCGCCTTTCAGCTTATCGACGATGCACTCGACTATGACGGAGATGCGGTGAGCCTCGGCAAAAATGTCGGCGACGATCTCGCCGAAGGCAAGCCAACATTGCCTCTTATCCACGCCATGACCCAATGCAGCGAATCCGAAACCAAGCTCATCCACGAGTGTCTGAGCAATAAGACGCCACTCCTCCCCGATACCCTCGCACAAGTGATCAGCATAATTCGCGAATCAGGGTCTTTAGAATACACGCGTGCGAAAGCACAAGAACAAGCCACCCTCGCACTCAGCAAGCTCAGCCTGCTGCCTCCTTCTGTCTACCGCGACGCCCTGCATACCCTTGCAGAATTCTCTGTCGCTCGTAACGTCTAGCCCGCAAAAGCCGGCCCTAAAGCATTAACATCAGACGCGCCGAGTCGTCATTCCGTGGGCGCTGCGCCCCCTAGCCCATGCCCATCGATCATGTTATAAACGTCCGATGTCTTGCGTACTGAGACGCCGAGTTACTTGACGCCTAAAATTCTGCGACGCGCAGTATACGGAGAATATTCTTTTGATCGATTTAGCGAACCGTCCCCTATCAGAACCAATTATGGAAACTATCGAAAACGTTCGAGAGTTTGAAAAGACGCCTCTCTACGAGCAGTTTCCGTTTACGAACAGCTATGAATTATTGATGAATGCCGCGCAACAATTCGGCGACGGCCATGCGCTAGAATTCTTACTCCAAGGGCTCCCTGAAGAGAAAGAGCAGTCGACAACGTATCGGGAGCTAGGCGCGCAGATCACTCGCACCGCCAATCTTCTCCATTCGCTTGGCATCAACGCAGGCGACTCTGTCTCAATCATTTTGCCCGTACTGCCACAAACCCATTTCGCAATCTGGGGCGCTCAGGCCGCAGGCATTTCTAATCCGATAAACCCAATGCTCGAAGCAGAGCACATGGCTGAAATAATCTCGGCAGCAAACTCAAAGGTGATTATCTGTCTTGGCAAATCACCCGCAACCGACATTTGGGAAAAAGCGATCGCCGCAGCGGCACTAACGGATTCGGTAACAACTCTTGTAGCAGTCAATGCGGCAGGCATGTGCGACCCGTCGGCGACGTTGCCCGAAGGCTCGACGCTTACTCTCCACGATTTCGACAAAGCTATCGCTGCGATGAGTGCCGAAAAACTCGATTCCGGACGCACCTTTGAAGCGAACGAAATTGCGGCTTACTTCCATACTGGCGGTACGACAGGCCGCCCGAAGCTCGCTCAATTGACACATGGAAACATGGCATTCGTCGGCCAGTTGATGCAAGTTTATACCGCTCATATGGAACACCACACCGTACTTTGCGGCCTCCCGCTTTTCCATATCTACGGTTGTATTATTCAGGGTATCGCCTCGTTCGCTGTGGGCTATCGTATATTTTTGATGACTCCCTCTGGTTTCCGCTCGCCAACCGCGATGCCGAATATTTGGAAGTTAATCGAACGCTTCAAGGTCAAACAAATTTCCGCCGTGCCGACTGTTCTAATGGCTCTGTCGGAAATTCCAGTGGGCGGTGCAGATATATCGAGCCTTACCAACTTAAATTCTGGCGCAGCCCCACTCTCGCGCCCATTCGAACTCAGTTTCGAGGAACGATTTAATGTTGAAATAGGAAACGGCTATGGCATGACAGAGACAACGTCAGTCATCAGTCGAGCGCCCATTGATCAGCCTCCTGGAAGCGTGGGTATGCGTACACCCTATGGCGGCATACGTATAGTTCAGCTCGACGGCGCAACCGTTACTAAAAATTGTGAAATAGGTGATAGCGGAGCGATTTTGGTCAAGGGGCCACAGGTTTTCGCTGGCTACAAAGTAGAGGCCGACAATAGAAATGCGTGGGTCGAAGATGGCTGGTTTAACACGGGCGATCTCGGGTATTTAGACGAAAACGATTGTTTATTCCTGTCGGGGCGCGCTAAAGACCTCATAATAAGAAGCGGGCACAATATCGACCCAGAACTAATCGAAGAACCGATCAACTCTCATCCCGACGTCGTCACCTCGGTGGCTATCGGCTTGCCCGATGCTTACACCGGAGAGCTGCCTATGGCTTATGTCGTGCTCACCCAAGGTAGTTCGCTTACTGAGCAGGAACTCATTGACTATGCCGCCGGACTCATCTCAGAGCGCGCAGCAATCCCGAAGCGCATCGACTTCTTACAAGAAATGCCGCTTACTGCGGTTGGTAAGATTTTCAGGCCCGCTCTGCGACAAAAAATAGGCGAAGAGGTAGTTGCTGGACTGCTAGCAGGCGCTAACATAGCCGCCGAGATAAGCAGCGAAAACGAAAAGAAACGCGGTCTAGTAATCAACGTTGTCGCCCACGAAAAATCCCAAATCGATGCGATCAACGATCTCATGAAAAACTATATTTTCTCGACCGACGTCAGCTAGCCCAAACGCTTAGTGGGCAAAAATGATGCGAAGGCCTCCTCCAGCGCCTTCGGCATCGCCGCTCTCGCGCTCTAACACTCTGAGGCGAGAGTTGCTCGGCCGGTAAATCTCGTCATTAAGCAGCACTAACTCTTCTGCCTCGCGGCTCAATTTCCTGGCGGCGACGAGATCACCCTGTTCAAAATAAATTCGTCCTAGCGCCACATAGAAATCAGGTTCTTCTCCTTTTAGCGCGAGCGCGCGCTCAAACGCTTTCCGTGCAAGCGCGAGATCGCCCTCTCCATACGCAACATGCCCCTGTGCGTAATGATAGTAAGGATTCATCGCATTAAACCGCTCGATAGCTAATTCATAGGCGCGCGCACGACGAGTATCACCTTGCGCATGATAAAACTTCGCGAGGTTGGCAATAGCAGTGGCACTGTTTCCATCAAGCTCGAAGGCCGTCCGATAGCTGTATTGCGCGAGCGCCCGGTCACCGGCTCTGTTAAAAGCCGCGCCTATATTGTTCCACGCGATGGCGTTTTCGGGATCTAAGAATAGCGCATTTTTAAAATAGGCGATCGCACCCTCGTAATTATGCGCAACCAACGCCTCGACTCCGAGATTATTAAAATAGAGCGCTCGCGCTTGCGTATCGCTGATTACTTTAGAGGTGAGTTGCTGCAACGCAATCTCAGGGGTGAAATCGGCGACATAACGAATGGTCTGATCGAACCGACCCGTTGCATTAATGTGCTGACTTAACACTAAAAGCCCGCCTCGCTTATCCCAACTTGGCTGCACATCCACGCGTTGAAATCGCGCTTCGATGCCTAAATGTCTTGCCATGGCAACGTAAAGATTCATCGCGGACAGGCAGTTGCCACTGCGCGCGTTATACAGCTCCATCGCGGTGTGTGTTTTCTCGGCTGAGTAGATTATGCCTAGGTTCGCTTCGTCGTAGAGGAAGTCTTGCAGGAGCTCTACGCGCTTGCGATCATCGCGGACATAGCCAATGTAGCTGTCCAACTGCTCTTTGAGCTCGTCGCTCAAAAAGAGAGGATCAATATCAGCGAACGCGTCACTGGTCTGATCCAGAATCCGCGCTTGCAACTCATTGTCGTGACGAAACTCGCTCTCCAAGTCGATAGAGGCACAGCGAGTGAGCATGAGGACTAACACAGCAGAAAAACGTAACGTCTTCATAATGCACGCTCCTTTAAATCAGGCAGTAATTCAACCCAACTCCAGAGTAGACCTTTCGCGCATATTTTTCCATGCAGTGAAATTGACGGGCACAAAAAAGGGGCTTTCACCCCTTTTTCTTAAACCCCAGCGAGCGTTCAACTCTCAGAGTATTCCGCATAACGTAGTTTACATGCCCGGATAATTAGGACCACCGGCACCTTCTGGTACAACCCAATGAATGTTCTGCGAGGGGTCTTTAATATCGCATGTTTTGCAGTGAACACAGTTTTGCGAATTAATCTGAAAACGCTTCGACCCATCGGCTTCGTCTATCACCTCATAAACACCGGCCGGACAGTAACGTTGAGCGGGCTCGTCGAATTTCGGTAGGTTAACGCCTATCGGAATAGAGGCATCTTTGAGCTGCAGATGACACGGCTGGTCTTCGGCGTGATTAGTATTCGACAGGAAAACTGACGAGAGTTTATCGAATGATATTTTGCCATCGGGCTTCGGATAGGCGATTTTTGGCGCCGACGCGGCTGGCACGAGTTGCGCGTAGTCATGTGTCTTGTCGTGAATCGTAACCGGCGACTTACCGAACAAGATATTTTGCTCAATAAACGTTAGCGCACTGCCTATCCAGAAACCGAATTTATGGAAGCCCGAGCTAAAGTTACGCGTCTTATGTAACTCTTCATGGAGGTCGGACTGTTTGAATCGCTCGCTGTAGTCTATTAACTCGCGGGCTGGCGCCTCGCCCTCTGCAGCCTGCATCAACGCTGCATAGAGCGACTCAGCGGCAAGCATGCCCGACTTCATCGCTGTATGACTACCCTTGATTTTGGCAGCATTGAGCGTGCCAGCATCACAGCCTATAAGCAGGCCGCCAGGAAAGGTCATTTTAGGCAAAGAGTTTAAGCCGCCCTTAATCAGCGCTCGCGCTCCGTAGCTAATGCGTTTGCCACCTTGAAGCGTCTTCTCGATAACCGGATGATGCTTAAATTTCTGAAATTCATCGAAGGGGCTAATGTGGGGATTTTTGTAGCCCAAATCTACGATAAGTCCCAGAGAGACTTTGTTATCTTCGACATGGTAGAGGAAGCCGCCGCTAGTTCCGGCATAGCTCGCACCTATCATCGGATAGCCCGCGGTATGCACGACCAACCCTTGCTGATGATTCTCAGCGGGGATTTCCCATACTTCTTTGAGTCCGATACCGTAGTGCTGAGGATCGCTGTCTTTGTCGAGCGCGTATTTGGCAATGATCTCCTTGCCCAGGTGCCCGCGGCACCCTTCTGCAAGGATTGTGTATTTGGCATGAAACTCGAAACCTGGTTCGAAAGACGGCTTGTGTTCGCCATCGGCGGCGACGCCCATATCACCGGTTGCCACGCCCTTTACGCTGCCATCATCGTGGTACAGAATCTCAGCAGCGGCGAAGCCTGGGAAAATTTCAGCGCCGAGTTCCATCGCCTGCTCGCCTAACCACGCGCACAGGTTCCCCAGCGAGATAATGTAATTGCCTTCATTGTGCATCGGCTTGGGCACTAATAAATCAGGAAACTTGATTGCCGATTTCGCACTCGGGAGATAGTAGACATTATCGCCAGTAACGGCTGTGTTGAGCGGGGCGCCCTTCTCTTTCCAATCGGGGAACAGCTCATTCAGTGCCGAAGGCTCAAATACCGCACCGGACAAGATGTGTGCACCCACCTCCGAGCCCTTTTCGAGAACGCACACCGAGATCTCTTTCCCCTCGGCTTTCGCCATTTGTAGCAGCCGACAGGCAGTCGACAGGCCAGCAGGCCCAGCGCCGACTATTACTACATCGACTTCCATAGATTCGCGTTGCATGCATTTCCCCTTTCGATTCGATTATGTGGCGCACAGCGACCGCCGAAAAAACCCAACAGGGACTATACGGACCGAAAGCGCGCGACAGACCAAGTATTATCGCCAATTACTCGCTGTAGCGCAAAAATCATCGTCATAATTCTGTGAGCAATCGCCCGAGCGCCTGGCCTTCGGGATATTTTCTAAAGTTATCGGGCCGATTAGCGCTAAGCTCTCTAACAAGTTTGATTTCCACTTTAACTCAGCTCTGTTTGCCAGCGAATGCGCACAATTTGTCACAGCGATGCCAGATTAGCCCGCCTATACTGCGCTGCGTTTAAGGATATTGAGCGCAAGCGCTGAATTTTTGGCAATTTTAACGCGCCAATCAGTCACGAAACGTAACTCATACAATCTGCCCGCTGCGTATAAGCGTTACCGAGGTAGTCAAGTTCTCTCGGAGAAATTCAATGAAGCGGCGCCTCGCCTCTTTCTTTATCATCGTCGCTCTGTCGCCCTCTTTAGGATTTTCGCAAAATCCACCAAAGAGCCCAACTGGGACTGCACCAGACGCTGCCTCGGTAGACGACCTCAGCGTTGTCTACGAAGCGGCTTATTTCGAGCAATTCCAGCCGGTATCGGTCAACGACATGGTCAGCCGTATACCGGGAATAGGCCTAGCACTAGGCGGTGGTGGCGGAGGCAAAAGTCGTGGACTTGGCGGTGGCGCGGGCGAAATTCTGATCAACGGTCAGCGCATCACGGGTAAAAGCAATGAGGGACGAAGCCAGCTGAGCCGAATCAGCGCCGATGACGTCGACTATATTGAGATTATTCGAGGCACTTCAGAAGACATTGATGTTCGAGGTGGTGGACAGGTTGTTAATATCGTCCTTCTCGCTGCCCAGTCTAGATCAAGCATCGCCGCAGAAATAAGCACTGACCGCATGCAGGATGGCAAGCTCGCCCCAGGAGCACGGCTCTCCTACTCTGGACAAAACGGCAATCTTAACTACTTGTTTCATATTCAGGGCGACCCCAGCTACACCAATCAGGTTATCCGTGAATCGAGCTTTGACCCTCAAGGGCTTCCAACCGAGAGACGGATCGAAGAAAGCACCCGCGACCAGACCAACTATGAAACCAGCATCAACCTGGGCTATCAATTCGAGAAATCGATGGTGCAGTTGAACGCGCTCTATGGCCAAACCGCTCCTCCAACGGGCATAACCCGAGGCATCATTGGACTCGCTGAAGACAATCCGAGCGTAAATCTCGAACGCGAAGCAAACCAAGGGCAAAGAGATAATTGGGAACTCGGGGGCGACTACGAATACTCCTTCGACAACCGATCCAAATTCCGATTCTTGTTCATCGTTAACGATCTAGATTTCGATTTCACTCGTGAACGTTTTCAAGTGGGAAACGACGAAGAAACCAAAGACCTTTTCCTCTTCTCTGCCGCGCGCGATCGAGAACGCATAGCACGAAGCTCATACACGTTTAATTTGCTTGCAGGTCAAGCGATTGAAACTGGCGTCGAGATCGCTCAAACAATTCGCGATTCTGAAATTCGCCTAGGAAATGATGACGCAGGTGGCGAACCGTCCGCAGCACATGGAGGGCTTTTCCCTGTTGACGTGGACAATGCCATCTCCACAGTTGAAGAGATCCGCAGCGAGTACTTTGCCATTCACAATTGGCAGTTAACCGACGCGATGTCACTAGAAACCGCTTTAGTTTACGAGTCATCTGAGATTACGCAGTCTGGTGATGTGGGCAATTCCCGCACCTTTGGCTTTTTTAAGCCAAGGGTCGATTATCGATACAACCTTACTGAATCGCTCCAGTTTCGCGCTACCGCCGAGAAAAGAGTTTCTCAACTGAGTTTTTCTGATTTCAGCGCGACAACAGACAACTCAGATGATGATCAAGATACTATCGCCGGCAATCCAAACATCCGACAAGAACAGACATGGCGATATGACCTAAATCTAGAGTATCGCTTACCCAACAATATCGGCGTGCTCAATTCACGATTATATTACCGCGATGTTAATGATGTGATAGATCGAATCGATGTGTCGCCGTCGCCAGATAACCTTCAATCGGCGCGCGGAAACATTGGTGATGGCACAAGCTACGGCCTTAACTTAGATGCGAGCACCCAGCTTTCGTATTTGGGATTACCCAACGCGCTGTTCACTTTGCGTCTTGGCATCAACGAATCCGAATTGCTCGACCCCTTCTTGGGCATAGAACGCCGGTTTAACTGGAGCCGTCGATGGAGTGGACGCACGGAGTTTCGTCACGACGTAAACAAATACAATCTGAGCTACGGGTTTAATTATTCGACTCAAGCGCGTGAAGGCAGCAACTACAATCGTATTGATGTGTTCGACATGGAGAGAGAGATTCCAGACTACGACCTCAATCTCTTCTTCGAGAAGCGCGCCTTTGGCGGAGTCACCTTCCGGTTTGATATGAGGAACGCCAATGATCGAAACTTCTGCCGCGAACGCACCCGTTTCGACGGTGCGACTGTCGATGGGATTGTCGAAGAAATCGAGAACTCATGCAGACAGCCGGGAGTGACGTATTCACTTAAAATCAGAAATACTTTCTAACCCCACACGTCTTTTTGCTGCACAATTTTCGAGAGTCGCTCACTCGGTTTTGGTAAAAACCATCATGTGTTGCCAAGGCAAGAAATCGAGGGTCTCTGTCCACTCAAGCCCGAAAACGCCCATTTCTTTAATCACTTGCTCTTGAGTCATCTTATGTAAAGGGCGAATAGGCACGGATGCATCTTCGCCCCGATATTCTAGTAAGAAAATGCGACCACCTGGCCGAAGGGCATTGTAGATGCCGTTAATCATCTCAAAAGGATGTGAGAACTCGTGGTAAGCATCGACCATAATCGCGGCGTCGATTGAGTTCATCGGTAGATTTGGGTTGTCTATTTCACCCTTCACTCCTTCGATATTCGTTACTCCTTCTTTCTCCCTAGTAGCTTCTACGATGTCGAGCATTTCTTGCTGAATATCCACCGCTAGGACTTTGCCTTCTGGCACAAGCTTGGCAATACGAAACGAAAAATAGCCAGAGCCCGCGCCAATGTCCGCGACCACATGAGTGGGCTCAAGCTTCATATTGGTGACAACTTCATCCGGCATCTCTTCTTGAATACGCCCCGGACGATTAAGCCATCCCGCCGCTTGATGCCCCATCACGAATGAAATTTCGCGCCCCATATAAAATTTACCAATACCTGTCGTTCTGCGTGATTGGTCTTCGATATAACCAGGATTTTCAGCCGCCAGTGTGGGCAACGTAATGATCAAGCTGAGCGCTACACTTCCGAGCGCGATCACCCCTCGTTTTACTGTCGAAGTCACTAAATAAACCATGCGCCTATCCTCAATGGGGTCGTTGTCTGAGCGTCTACAATACTACAGCGCCGCGATCGATGGCTACGCCCACGAGCAAACGGCTCGGCCTTTCTTGCTGCTTTTCCTGTGCCTTTCGTGTCGCCTTTCGTGTCGCCTTTCCTGTTACCTTTCCTATGCTAGACTCTGGGTCTGAATTCAACTGAAAGCGAGCCGCTAGATAATGACACAAGTACTTAAAGGCATTCGCGTCCTAGACTTCGGACGCTACATCGCAGGGCCGTTCTGCGGCACACTCCTCGCCGACATGGGCGCAGAGGTGATTCGAATAGAGAAGGTAGACGGCAGCGAAGATCGCTACCTCGCGCCAATAAGCGACACCGAGGATGGTGGCACGTTTATGCAACTGGCACGCAACAAGAAAGGCCTGACCCTCAACCCAATGAAGCCTGAGGGCCGCGAGATCGTTAAAAAATTGGTCGCAACGGCAGATGTTGTCATCGCGAATTTACCACCCGATACACTGGCAGCGATGGGACTAGACTACGACAGTCTTAAGGCGGTTAAACCGGACATTATTCTTACTATGATTTCGGCGTTTGGCCGCGGCGGGCCGTACAGTAATCGTGTCGGGTTCGATGGCCTAGGCCAGGCGATGTCCGGCGCAATGTATCTGTCAGGCACGCCCGACCAGCCGGTCAAGGCATGGCCCCCCTTCGTCGATTTCGGCACAGCAAGTTTCGCTGCATTCGGCACTATGGCAGCTCTATTCGAGCGCCAGAAAACCGGTCGCGGCCAAGTGGTTGAAGGTTCTCTATTCAACACGGCTTTGACGCTGATGAATGGCACGATAATCGAGCAGTCAGCACTGGGAGTTGATCGCGTCGCAAGCCTCAACCGTGGTCAGGGCGCAGCCCCGTCCGACACGTTTAAATGCAAAGATGGTTGGGTGTTAGTGCAGTCTGTGGGAGGCCCGCTGTTTAAACGCTGGGCAGATCTGATGGGCGAAAGTCATTGGCTCGAAGACAAGCGCTTTAAAGACGATATTAGCCGCGGCGACAACAGCGTGCTTGTTAGCGAGCGTATGGCGACGTGGTGTGCCGAGCGCACGTCTGCCGAGGCACTCGCTGCGATGGAAGAAGCGCGCCTCCCCGCAGGTCCAGTGTTGTCGCCACAGCAGGTATTACAGGATCCGCACATTGCAGCAAAGGGACTTTTCCAAGCGGTGGAATACCCAGGGCTAGACAAGGCAGCTCCGCTGATGCGAACCCCCGTTGAGCTCTCTGAAACTCCTGGCGAAATCCGTCATCGTGCCCCAACACTGGGCGAACATACCGATGAACTTTTGCGCGAGCTAGGCTACTCGGACGACGTGATTGCTGATCTGCATGAACAGCGCATAATCTAACAAAGCAGAATAATCCCTAGTCTTAGATTAGGGATTATTCGAACCGGGTGCTGATTGATTAATCACCCCTTGCTACTTTCGGCAGCGCGTAAACAATGACGCTGCCGCTGCGGGGAGTTTCGTGGCCGGTTTGAAACGTCATCATCGCATTGCCCGAATTAGTGGCAATGTACTGCGTGCCATCGACTTCGTAGGTAATCACGCCGCCCCCAATGGGTGCGCCGGTATAAATACTGTTAAGCACCTCGCCGCTTGCCGCGTTTAGCATTAACAGATTGCCTGTGAGTTCGCCGCTTAATACCAAACCCCCAGCAGTTGTTGTCACGCCGGCGACCATAGGTGCAGGCGAATGGTAGCGCCAACGTATATCTCCGCTTTCTACGTCTACCGCAGTAAGCCACCCGCTCTGTTCGCTATCGGGAACCACACCGCCTCCCATATACAGCTGACCGGGCTTCACTTCGACCTCTTCTGCCGCCACAAACCGTGCGCAGTAATCAATAGAGGGGGTAACGACAATACGCTCGCCAGGATGATAGGCCGGCCCGCTCCACAAAACGCCCCCAAAGACGCCAGGACAAGCAAACACTCCTTCCTGCGTGACAGGCACATCTGCGTTGAGTATCGTCGTAATAGGCGTCTCATAGAGCGCCTCACGCGTATTTTTGTCCAGCGTCCTCAGAACGCCATCTTTGCCTACAGTCGCCACGAGATCGCGCGACACGTTATCCACTCCAGCCTTCAACACAGGGCTCACCTGGGTCAGATCCCAGTCATGGTCATCGTTAGGAACGATTGACTTATGCCACAGCAACTCGCCGCTGCGTGGATCAAGCGCGATAATATTATTGGTGTAAAGATTGTCGCCCGGACGCAGATAAGCAGGCAAATCAGGCGCGGGGTTGGTTACTGCCGCATAGAGCTCACCCTTCTCCAAATCCATGCTTAGCGGGGTCCAGACGGCACCTCCACCTAATACGATATTGTCCGGGTTGCCCCATGTTGGCCCGCCGCCTGCGGCGGCTTCTGGCACAGTATGGAAACGCCACTGCTCCTCACCATCAGCGAGAGAGAAGGCGCCAACCCAGCCTGAAATTGCGTTCTCACTTCCGGCAGGGCCAATTAAAATTAGGTCTTCGAAAATCATTGGAGGCATGGTGAACGTTTCACCAAGCCAAGGATCTGCGACCTGTCGCGCCCACAAAAGATTGCCGTTAGCAGAATCAATTGCGAGCAAATAGCCATCGTTGGTGCCGCGCACCACATAGCCCTCTTTTATCGCTACGCCGCGATTATTGCCCCAGACGGTGCGGTCTTTAGGTGTCCAAGTGTGTTCCCATTTGCGCTCGCAGGTCGCGGCATCAATGGCAGCCGTGCGCGTCGAATTGGTGATATACATTATGCCTTCGTACACGATCGGACCGGTCTGCATAGTCGCAAAAGTGTCTAGCTGATATGCGCAGACCTGTTGTAAGTCGCCCACATTCGCAACGCTAATTTGATCGAGTCCGCTGTAACGTGTGCCTTTGTAATTTTGATTGTGGTACAGCCAATCAGAATGATTAGTCTGCGCCGCTTTAAGATCAGTGAAACTAGGGCCATGCCCCGTTGGCACGGTGCCTGCTTCGCCGGCAATAAATGTCGACGCACTATCGAGACCTTCATCTCCGCGCGATAGCGGTATCATCGCCAGCGCATCGTAGTCGTCGGTAAGAAGCTCGGTACCCGGAAGCACATTATTACGCCCAAGCACATACGCCATTACGTCGATGTATTCTGCGTCGTTAAGGACCTCAAGCTGGCGAGGCGGCATGGTGTTGCGAATGCGGTTATAGAGTTCGGCGACATTGGCGCCCTGCATTGAATAGGATTTTCGAAACGTAACGCTTGCGAGTATCGGTGCTACGCCGCCTTCGAGGTTAGCGCCATGACAGCTTGCGCATTCGCGCTCGTAAAGCACCTGTCCTCTCTCAAACTGTTCTTCGGTAAACGTGCCACTTGCCATCGCTTCGGCGGCTGTGACGACTGTTGGCATAACTGCGCCGGCGAATACTGCTAACAGGGCTGCGGTGAAGGACTGTTTCATATTTTCTCTCGGCTACTTATTTCTTTTATTTTTAGTTTTAAGTTTCCTGCTTTTCGATTTCGTTTTCCCTAACTCCGCGCGAACAATTGTCGCTCGCACAAACAAACTCTCGTTTGGAGTATCAATGCAACTGGAGGGCATGTCCAGACCAGCAATAAAACGCCCTTAGCACACTTAACTCATGCGAATAGAGCGGAAAATAGCTGCTGGTCACAACCCCTTCTCAACCCCATCAAAGCCCTCAAATGCCCTTCAAAAAATCAAGCAACGCTGCGTTAGTCGCCTCAGGCGCCTCCTGCTGCACCCAATGACCTATTCCTGGCAGCAAGACAACTCCACGCAAATCTGTCGCTATGCGCGCCATAGCGCCCTGAAGACGCTCTTGCGTTGCATGACCTATGACCATGTCTTCACTACCCGCGAGGAATAACGTGGGCATTTTAATCGTGTCCCGCCCAATACTTTCTGTCAGCTCCCAGTTGCGCTGAAAATTACGATAGTAGTTGATACCTCCGCGGAAACCCGCGTGCCTAAATTCACCCACCACATACTCTAGGTCTTCATCGGTCAGCCAATCGGGCAAGCCTTTCGCAGCGCCCAAACGTCCTATCCAACCACCTGCCGCAGCCTTCGGGTCGGTGATTTCCCGCGGCTCGCGCTCGCTGTCGGGCGAGAGGTAGAGACGACTTAACAGCCCCCGAGGATCGGCATCATATTCTGCCTCTGCAACACCCCCCGGTTCGTTGTGGTAAAGGATGTAATAGAAGTTCTCGCCATACGCTTCGCGCCAATCAACCATCGGCGAGCGTTCCGGCCTTCCGCCATACGGGACACTCATTGCAACAAGTGCATTAAAGCGATCGGGGTGGAGAAGCGCTGTCTGCCAAGCCACAATCGAGCCCCAGTCGTGACCCACCATAACCGCCTTTTCCTCGCCAAGCGCATCGAGCAGACCAATCAGATCTGCAGCGATTGTGACGATGTCATACTCTTCTGCTGATGCCGGCGCAGAGGTACTGCCATAGCCCCTCATATCAGGTGCCACGACTCGGTAGCCCGCGCCAGAAAGTGCGACGATCTGATGCCGCCAACTGTACCAAGACTCCGGCCAGCCATGAACGAGCAGCACCAAAGGGCCTGCACTACCTGCCTCAGCAATGCGCATTGAGATGCCATTGGTTTCAATCATTCTGAAACTTACCCCTGCGATGGGTGAATTCATTCGCACGTCGATTCCCTCTCTACTTAATTGTTTGTCTGGTGGTGCTGTTGCCTGACCTTGCACAACCACACAGAGGAGCAACATCACAGCCATCGTCGTTGCCCTTGCTGTTTTTCCTGCAATCCAACCTTTGCTCATGGTTCCCCCTATCTTTCGAATCTCTTCTTTGCAAAAAGAATAATTTAGGCGCCTGGGCCGCAGTCTAAGCAGCCCTCCACCGGCACCGGCCCCATACGCAGTTCTCTATTGAGCTGTCTCAGCGCCGTACGCAACCCTTCTTCGATGACCGGATGATAAAACGGGCTATCGAGCATCTGCTGTACAGTTAATCTGTGCTGCACCGACCAGCTGAGCAGATGGCCCAGGTGCTCGGCAGCCGGGCCTATCATCTCAGCGCCCAGAAACACGCCGGTGCCCTGCTCGCCATAGACTCGCAGAATACCTTTGTTTTTGCCAATCACGCGAGAACGCCCTTGATCTTCGAAGCTCACCTGCCCCACCGCAAATGAAGTCGTGGAATTGTCGAGGTCGCTAAAGCGCGCACCCACAAGCGCAATCTGCGGATCGGTAAATACTACCGAAAGCGGTGCTCGGCGAGGACGCGCTCGGATCACAGGATAGGAGCCTGCATTATCCCCCGCAATGCGCCCATCATCTGCAGCTTCGTGTAGCAGTGGATGCGCATTGCTTACATCGCCAGCTATAAACAAAGGCTTGTCTTCAATCTGTCCTGTTGCCTCGTTAAACGCAGGCATGCCTCGCTCGTTTAAGATGACACCCGCCGCATCTAGATTAAGCTCGTCGAAATTTGATCGGCGCCCTGTCGCGGCAAGCAAACAGGCAAACTCGGCTGCTTTTTGCTCGCCCTTTTCCGAATAGGTCACACGCACGCCCTGCTCGGTGCGTTCGGCCGAATCGACCCTAGCATCAGACGACACATTAAGCTCTGCCGCGAATATTTTCTTCGCCTCGGCATTGATAAACGGATCGCTAATCGGTCCGAATTTATTACCAACACCAAACAAATGCACTCGCACACCGAGGCGCGACAGCGCCTGCGAAATTTCTAATCCAATAACCCCTGTGCCGACAACGGCAATCGATTCCGGCAGGGTATCCCAAGTAAAAACATCATCGTTAATCAGGAGCCTATCTCCGAGCGCATACCACGGCGTTGGGATCGCAGGCCTTGAACCCGCCGCTATTACAATTCTCTTTGCAATAACACGCACGCTGTTATCGACCATTAATTCGTTGGGGCCGACGAACTTCGCCTTACCCCAGAGTTTATGTTCGGCTGGCCAGTCGTCGACTGCCTCTTCAACGAAACCAACAAAACGATCACGCTCGGCTTTGACTCGCGCCATAACCCGCGCGCCATCGACAGTCGACGAGCTAACATCAATACCGAATTTTTCAGCTTCACCAATCTGATGATTTACCTCGGCCGCAGCGATCAACAATTTACTAGGCATGCAGCCGACGCGCGCACAGGTGGTTCCGTAGTGAGACGACTCGATGACCAACAGATTTTCGGTATGCTCGCGTGCAATACGGTAGGCAGTCATACCCGCCGTGCCAGCGCCAATTATGGCAACATCAACTTCTCTAACTTGCATCTAAAACCTCCATCTAAAGCCTCCATCTAAGCCACAAAAAATCGGATGTCTAGTCGTCGCTCCGCGGTTGAGCTACACTCGATTAAAATTTGGATTAAAAATCAGTAGTGTGTAATGAGTGTACTAAATAGCAGACACGCTGTGGTGGTTATTATGAGAGGTTTTAGCAATGGGTAAGGATGTGCAGAGCGACGCCGGCACGCGAAAGTACGATGTAGGTTACATGCAGCGCACACGAGAATTTTATAGCGCACAAGGCTATACCAACCATTACCAGTGGGCGAAAAACACAACCGCACCGTTTACAGCGCTGACCAAGCCACTCAAAGATTGCAAGGTGGCAGTTATTACCACGTCGATGCCCGACACCGATCATGGCAGAGCGCAGCGCGGTGTTTACGCACTCCCCAGCCGGCCCTATCCTAACTCGATGTATACAGCCGAACTGTCCTGGCACAAGGGCGCAACCCATACCGATGACATCGGTTCATTTATACCACTACGTGCACTCGATGCCGCCGCTGGCGAAGGACTTATCGGCGCACTTTGCGAGCGCTTCTACACGGTGCCTACCGACTATTCGAAACGTAACACTGAAGAGATCGATGCGCCTGAGATCCTCCGCCTGTGTAGAGAAGACGCGGTCGACATCGCGCTCCTTGTGCCCTTGTGACCCGTTTGCCACCAGACCGTGAGTCTGGTTGCAAGGCAGCTCGAAGCCAAGGGAATTCCAACGCTCATCATTGGCTCGGCAATCGATATTGTCGACCACGTTCGGGTGCCGCGTTATTTGCACGTGGACTTTCCTTTGGGCAACCCCTGCGGCCGCCCTTATGATGTAGTGATGCAAAAGAAGATTCTCGGCCAGGCGCTTAGCTGGATGGACGCCGCAACTGACAGTCTGTGGCTCGCACGCAGCTCTGCCGAATGGGGTGATAATCAGTCTTGGCGCGATGACTATTCGCGCGTCGATGAGTCTAACAGGGAGGAGCTGAAGCAACGAGGCGAAGCGCGTCGCCAGCAGCAAGAGGAAGCGAAGCGCTCAGGCAATGCGCGCAGTGAAATGATTTCGGAAACTTAGCGCCCGATTTGCCATTGAGCGAAAAGCCTTCGCGCCGCGGACAATTCCGTAGCATCTAGCTTGCGCTCGATACTTTTACGTAATACAACGGCGCCTTCTGCCTTGTTCAACACCGCGTATTCAGCCCAAGCGTGTGCCGTTATTCTATTGCGATCAACGTCACTGCCGTCTGAATAGAGGATGGCTAATTCGCTCGCCGCCTCGGGATGTCCCGCTTTCGCTGCCTGCGAATACCATTCAACTGCCGACTCAACATCTTTCGCCGTACCCTCACCAGTAATCAAAAGCGTGGCCAGATTAAACTGCGCGGCGATATGGCCTTGTGCAGCCGCAGCGGCCGTCCACCGATAGGCTGCATCCGCGTCACGCTCGACCCCTTGCCCGGTGAAAAATAGAATCCCAAGGTTGTACTGAGCGAGCGCCAACCCCTCTTCGGCAGCAATTGAGAACTCGCGATACGCCGTTGAGTAATCGCCCTCGAACGCTGCATTTACCCCCTGTTCGTAATCTGCACGACTGTGCGCACTCCCCAAAAAGGCAATGGCGAGACACGCGGTGAGCGTTACACGAATGCTCGACGATGCACGCGAACGGCTAGGGACCATAAACTACCTCTTTGAGCAAAAAGACGAACCAGAGACTTCCAATTAGAAACGCTGCAACAGCAAAGCACAAGGTGGAAGCCTTTGATTGGAGTGACTATTCGCTTAATCTGGCCTTAGATCACAATTGGCACTAGGCAAAGCGCGAAATTTCGCTATAATACCGCCCTCTTACGCACCCGTAGCTCAGCTGGATAGAGTACCTGGCTACGAACTAGGGGGTCGCACGTTCGAATCGTGCCGGGTGCACCAATTAAGATTAGAAAAGGCAGCATCCTTAATGGGTCGCTGCCTTTTTTATTGCGTATTTTTATTGCGTATTTTTATTGCGTATTTTTGTGTTATTGCGCCTTTTTACTGAGCCATTACAGCGCTCAGCGCTTCGCTTGTTCGTCGGCCATTTTCTCCTCAGCAGCAACCAACAACTCGTCTAACCACTGCGTCCACCCCTCAGGATCTACAAAAGGATGCGGCGCGTCTTTCTCACGGAGCGCGAGTTTTTCGAGTCGCTCGAATACCTCCCCGGAGTCTTGATGATTCGGAATGTTAACCTCGACGCCTTCGAGAGACTGAAGAAAGGCAATGCTGTCGAGATACATCTGAGTACGCTCAACCCCGTCGAAATTCAGTCCCGCGCCGCCAAACATCACAGCAGCGTGGGGATAACCGTTGTCGTAAACGGTGAAACTCGTCGACAGCACGCCAGTCGTGTGGCCAGGCGTTTTCATGAACGTAAGCTTCTCGCGCCCCAGATTAAGCGTGCCACCGTGTGTCGCCGTGAGATGGCGAATCGGTTTAGGGTATTCTCGATAGATGGCAGGCTCATCGGTCATCTGCCAGTCTTCGTCGGTCATTAACACCACTGCACCAAATTCATCCTGAATGCGCCGTGCGCCTCCGATATGATCGAAGTGGGCATGGCTGACAATCAGGTAACGGATGTCATTCGGATCCATGCCTAAATCACGAATGCCATCAATGGCGATATCCGTTAACTCACCATAGAGAGAATCGAAGAGGATGAGGCCTTGATCGGTTTCGAGCACCCAAGCAGACACCCATTTCGCACCCACATAATATAGATTATCGAACACCTGAAAAGGCTCGACACGCTGAAACTTAGGATCATCGAGCGGGGAAACTGCTTGTGCCTGCACTGGCATGAATCCAACGAAGGCAATGAACGCGCAGACAAGATTTAACCGAAGAGTATTACTCATGTGTAATCCTTATTCCCCGGTTGCCCGGCGTGAAGTGGGCCCGGTTGTAAATTTTTATTGAACACTTTTGCAAGCGCTTTTTCTAAATGAACACGCTTAAAGCGCGTCAAAGACTATCAGTAAGATCGCGGAAGGCCCAGTACGTGCTCGGAAACAAAATTCAAAATCATCTCCTGAGAAATCGGCGCAAGCTTCATCAGTCGTGCCTCACGCCAATACCGCTCTACATGGTATTCGCGGGCATAGCCGAAACCACCGTGTGTTTGTATTGCTGCGTCGGCGGCAAAGAACCCAGCTTCGGCGGCAAGGTATTTCGCCATGTTCGCCTCTGCGCCGCAAGGCTTTCCGTTATCGATTAGCCACGCCGCTTTCTTTATCATCAATTCGGCCGCGTCTAACTGCGTACGGGCCTGCGCTAATGGAAAGGCAATGCCTTGATTTTTACCAATCGGCCGATCGAATATAACTCGTTCGTTCGCATAATTTACTGCGCGCCGGAGTGCCGCTCGGCCAATGCCTAACGCCTCTGCAGCGATCAATATACGTTCGGCGTTGAGGCCATCGAGCAAATAACGAAAGCCTTCTCCTTCCTCACCTACCCTATCGGTCACCGCGACACGCAGGTCGTCATAAACCACCTCGCACGTGCGCACGGCGTTTCGACCGAGTTTAGGGATCGGTGAAATAGTTACCTCAGGGCGCTGTAATTCAGCAAGTAGAAGAGTCATTCCATCGGTTTTACGCTGCACCTCTTTACGCGGCGTCGTGCGCACGAGCAATAGCACACGCTCGGATTCCATTGCCTTGGTCGTCCATACTTTACGGCCGCGAACAATATAGTGATCTCCGTCGAGCTTTGCCGATGTCTCTATAGAGGTGGTGTCGGTGCCCGCATTGGGCTCAGTGACACCGAACGCCACGTGCATCTCACCGCGGGCAACTTTCGGCAAATAGGTATTACGAAGCGCTTCACTGCCATGCTTTACAACCGGGTGCATGCCAAATATTGAAAGATGAAGAGGAGTAGCTCCATTCATTGCAGCGCCAGAAGCAGCAACCTCTTCGAGTAAGATCGCCGCCTCTTGAATGCCTTTACCCGCACCGCCATATTTTTCGGGCATTGCTATGCCAAGCCATCCCGCCGCGGCCATCGAATCGAAAAAATCGGTGGGGAATTCGCCGGCCGCATCTTTTCGCTCCCAATACTCATCGGGGAAATCGCTGCAATGCTTCCTTACCGATTCGCGAATAAGGCGCTGTTCCTCGCTTTCACTAAAATCCATTCATTGCCCTTTTATTCTAACTAATCGTTCAGCTATTTTGAGCGGCGATCTGCGCCGCTATGGCGAGCAACTGCTCCGCTCGTTTTAAATGTGGCACGTCGACCATCGATCCTTCGAAGGTAAACGCCATCTTTCCTTCGCGTCGGTTCTCATCGAACGCTTGCACCAAAATCCCCGCTCGCTCGATCTCCTCAGCGCTTGGCGTAAACGCAGCGTTGACAACTTCGATCTGATCGGGATGAATAGTAAGCTTGCCAGTAAACCCCATGTCTGCAGCAGTCTCGCTCTCGCGGCAAAGGCCTGCGATATCGCGGATGTCTGTGTAAACCGAATCGATCGGTTGCACACCCGCAGCAGCGGCAGCCAACAGGCAATACGATCTAACAAAGCCAAAGACCTCGAGATAATTGCCATTCAAGTCGCGCTTGCGGCGCGCGCCCAGTGAAACAGAAAGATCCTCGGCGCCCCAAGTTAATCCGTCGACACGCGGATGATTAGTCATCTGCGGCAGATTGAACACGGCGCCGGCTTCCTCTGTACCAATGAGAATTAGTCGCGGCCGCGTAAAATGCTCTGGCAGCGATTTTTCGGCCTGCTGAAGAATCAAATCTACAGAGGCGACGGTTTCCCGAGACAAGACTTTAGGCAGAACGATAGCGTCGGGTTGGTGCTGCACGATCATTTCGAGATCGTTGCGGCCCCATTCTGAATCGAATGGGTTAACTCGCACCAACCGCTCTTGCCTACAGCCCTTATTTTCGTCGAGCCAAGCACATACAGCGTCTCGCGCTGCTTGCTTCGCTTCAGGCGTTACCGAGTCTTCAAGATCAAAGATGAGCGCATCTGCGCGCAGACTTATCGCCTTATTCATCATCTTCTCGTTAGCACCAGGTACAAAGTGGAGTGAGCGGCGAAGGCGCATCCTGTCATCCTTTAGATTAATAAGTGGGGCCCCGCAGCGTCCTGAATACCGAGGTGATAATCACTCAGTAAGGTGGCGAAACGATTAGCCGGTTGCCCCTCTATTCTACCGAGTTGAACCTTAGTAGTGCAGCCTATACGCTACTTAAACTCACCTCATTGACGCTTTGCACCGCTTTGCACCGCTTTGGCGCACAGCGCACGATCGCGCGCGCTATAACGAGGCAGCACAACAGCACCACGACTCTCTCTTCTTCGAAATATAATCTAACTACCTGATTACTATTGTTTTTACATAATTGGCACAGCGCTTGCTAACTCCAGTGTGTACCAAGTTCTGCCCTCCCACATCTCGCTGGGCAAACGTCGGACAAGAAACCTAGCGGCGATCCGCTTAAAGGATTCACGCAGGAAAAAGTATTCGAACTCAATGGAGAAGACCACATGATGACTAAGGCATTTAACGCAATGAGAACATCAACCCAAGCTAAGCTCGTAGCAACAACAGCACTCGGCGCGAGCCTGATGCTCACCTCAGTCGCCGCTCAAGCCGAACTCAGTGCGAACGCCAGCATTACTAACAACTATCTCTGGCGCGGCCTTACTCAATCAGTCAACTTGCCCGCCACTCAGGGCGGCATAGATTATGCTGCCGACAATGGATTCTATGTAGGTACGTGGATCTCTAACGTAGAATACGATGCGGGAGACGCATTCTCTTACGAGCATGACGTTTACTTCGGCTTTTCTGGAGAAGCAGGCGGTATTGGTTATGACGTGGGCTATCTCTATTTTAACTATGATGCGAACGCAGAATTCGACTTCTCTGAAGTGTACGGCTCATTGAGTTTTGGAGCCTTCACCGTTGGCGCACAGATTCTTGCCGACACAGAGGCTGCTGAGGGAGCGGGCCAAGACTTTGGGTTCGGCCAAGCTACCTATATTTACGGGGACTACGCTATTGAACTCGCAAATGAAGCGGAGCTCAGCTTCCACGTCGGTCGCCATGCGGGCGATTTTGTTGAGGCATTCAATGGTACAACTGACGACTATTTAGATTATGGAGTTACTCTAGCTAAGGATGGATTCGCATTTACTATCAGCGGCACCACTTTGGGCAGCGACGACAATAATGACGGCGAGGAAGACTACGCTAGCATGAGCGCGCGAGATAACGACAATATCAAGTTTGTTCTATCTTACTCAGTGGACTTCGCACTCTAAACCCACGAACGCCGAAAACGCAGTGCTAAAAGCCTCCAATCATTACTGATGGAGGCTTTTTATTTTTGGGCATCAGAGTGCGAATCGCGAATCATCATGCCCTTGCGGAGGCACTGACAAACTAATTCGCCGCGTTGATTGTGTGCGCTATGCTCGAACCAGACCACGCCCCTGTCCAGCTTACTTTCCGACGCCCGCTTGTTCTTTATCACGGTTGTGACTCTTAGCGTATCGCCGATGAATACGGGGTGAGGAAACTCGACGTTCTCCATACCTAAATTACCAATAGTCGTGCCTAGCGTTGTCTCGCCAACCGAAATACCGATCATAAGCCCCAGCGTGTAAAGGCTGTTTACTAAAATCTGGCCGTGTTGGCTTTTACTCGCAAACTCCGCATCGATATGCAGCGGCTGTGGATTATGCGTCATCGCACTAAATAGCAAGTTGTCGGTTTCGGTAACAGTGCGGGTAATCTCGTGTTCGAAAACCGCACCTATCGTTAGCTCTTCAAATGTTTTTCCTGCCATTCTCACTCCCCTCGCTCTTTTCTAGATCACTTTGCGTTAGTTCATTAAGTGAAAGTCATTGGAAACTCATTAGGACATACAGTATGTTTGACCCTCATTACAGTCACCCAAAATAGCATAGTTCGAGGAATTTACAGTGGCAGCTAACGGACAACACTTTAGCGACTGGCGCGGGAAGACCGAAGTATCTCACGACATCATTGATCCTGCGCTGGCCGAGCGACTTCGAACGACTCTACTGCGCGGCGAGCAGACGCCAACCACTGGTGTTCTGCCAACCCTCGGGCATTGGTGCTACTTCCAATCTCCTGCACCTGCTGATTTACTCGGCGAAGACGGTCATCCTCAGCGCGGTGGTTTTCTGCCACCCATAGCGCTGCCTCGACGTATGTGGGCTGGTGGCTCGCTCGAATTTTTGGCACCGATTCCAATCGGCGCGACGCTTAGCCGCCATTCGACGATCGGCTCTATTCAAGCTAAGGAAGGTCGCAGCGGCAAACTCGTGTTCGTCTCGATAACATATGATTATTGGCAGGAGGAAACTAAGCTAATCACCGAACGACAAGATTTAGTTTTTCGTGAAGCCGCAATTAAAGACAACACAGCCTCAGCCTCCAACAAAACAGCAACCTTGCCTCTCCCCGAAGAAACGCCTACCCCTCTTCATTCGCAGAGTTTGTGCGGAGACGCTGTCACCCTTTTTCGATTCTCGGCACTCACCTTTAACAGCCACCGCATTCACTACGACCGCGACTATGCTATTCAGGTAGAGGGCTATTCGGGACTAGTAGTGCACGGACCTTTATTGGCTACCCAGCTTGCTCAGTTTGCCGAACAAAAATTTGCAAATGACGGTCGCTCCCTTCGTCACTTCGACTTTAAGGCTGTAAGCCCCGTAATCGACACGCAACACTATACCCTTTGTACAGGATCTGAAGCGGACGACGGATGCGTCTCCCTATGGATAGTAAAAGACGATGGCGTCGTCGCCATGCGCGCCGAAGCGCGTTTCCTCTAAGACGGCAGCCAATGAGACGCCACAAGAATCAAGAAACAGATCATCTATGGCACAGCATTCACCCCCACTGGCCGGCATTACCGTTATCGCACTTGAACATGCGATAGCCGCGCCACTCGCGACGCGTCAGCTTGCCGAACTCGGCGCCCGTGTCATCAAGATCGAGCGCACCGACGGCGGCGATTTTGCGCGTCACTACGACTCGCGGGCACGCGGTTTGTCGTCCCATTTCGTTTGGACCAACAGATCGAAAGAGAGCCTCACTCTTGACCTTAAACAGGCAGCAGGGCTCAACATTCTCAACACACTTCTCAACACAGCCGACGTTTTTATCCAGAACCTCGCTCCCGGCGCTGCGACAAAAATGGGGCTAGACAAACAGACACTCGCGGCTAGAAACCCAACACTAATCGTCTGCGATATTAGCGGCTATGGTAGCTCTGGCCCACACTCGTCTCGCAAAGCCTATGATTTGCTCATTCAAGCCGAGGCTGGCTTCTTGGAAATAACAGGTAACCAGGCGCAAGGTGCGAAAAGCGGCATATCGATTGCTGATATTGCCGCAGGAACTCAAGCACATGCCGCCATCCTTGCCGCGCTAATACAACGAGGTAAGACGGGTCTCGGCAGCCATATCGAAATATCGATGCTCGAAGCTATGACTGAATGGATGGGTTACCCGCTGTACTATTCGCTTGATGGGGCAGCACAACCGACGCGCACTGGCACAGACCACGCGACGATTTATCCTTACGGGTGCTTCCGCACCGGCGGCGATTTTGAAACCGGCGCCGGCGAGGTGATGATCGGCATTCAGAACCAGCGGGAATGGGAAAAGTTTTGCAGCAACGTTCTTGACGATGACAAATTGATAGCAGCGCCCGAGTACGCCAGCAACAGCGATCGCTCGCAAAATAGAGAGAGTCTGCGTGCAATTATCGAAGGAAAATTTAAAGGACTAAGAGCTGAGGAAGTCATTGAAGCGCTAGAGGCGTGCGGTATCGCCTGTGCGAAAGCCAACACGATAGCAGAGCTGTGGCAGCACCCTCAGCTACGCGCTCTAAACAGGTTTATAAAAGTAGAAACCGAAGCCGGCATCCTAGAGGCACTCGAGCCGCCGGCGCGCAGCGACTCGTTTAAAGCCTCTGTGACGAAAGTGCCCGCGCTTGGCGAGAACTCTCGCGCTATTCTCGAAGAGCTCGGCTACAAAGACGAAGAAATCGACGTGCTAGCCGCAACGCGCGTAATCTAGGCTAAGGGGCCAATGCGGCGTCTAGCGCAGCTTGCGATTCGCGGACACCGAAGCTAAGCCAGCCAATCTCATTCGAGTTGTCTGACGCGGCAAGTAATGCGTTAAAAGCAGCGAGCCGAGCTTGCAAAGCTCTCACGCTTTTGGGTTCGGCGCTCAGCGCTATGTCCGCCGAATGCAGTGCGAGCTCGAAGTCACCCGATTCGATCTGTGCCTCTGCTAGCATAGCAACCGCTTCTGCACCGCCTGCCAGTTCGACGAGCTGCGGGTAGGCTTCGTCGACTGGCGTCGAAAACATCGAGGTAGGATTACCGTCGAACCACCCCATGTAACTTTCATAAATTCCGCGCACAGACCATGAAATGCGCCCATACCCCTCACCGATATCGAGGTCAGATGGCAGCGTTATCTCAGCCATCAGGGTATGCACATCTTTGCCCTGATTCATGCCAAGCACAGTCTTATCGTGCACATACAAAATGGCATCGCGATAGCGTGTCAGTTCGCGTTGTATTTGCGCTTCGCCAATGATTGCATCGCCATGACTCGGGATTAAGATTTCAGGCTCCAGCGCTAATATCCGGTTAATCGAATCGACATAGTCTAGCGCCCAACGCGGTTTGGTTCCGCGAAGTGTGTACATATTAGGAAACGAGGTGTAAAAATTGTCGCCAACGAACGCAGCGCGGTATTTTGGCACCCACACGCTCAGGTGATCATAGGTCTCGCCGGGAGTGTGCAGTACGTTGAATTCAACACCGCCTAGTTCGAATTTATATTCTTCTTCGAACATAATCGTCGGCACGATTTCAGCGCCAAAATTTTCAACTCCTTCCGCGATCTCAAGTGCACTCAGCTGCACAACATTCAGACTAGGAAACTGCGCCGCATTGCGCTGCGAGAACAGTCCTTTTAAGCGGTTTTGGTAATTGACGAACTCATAGTGTTCGTCCTGTGCGATTATCTCTGTGTCTTCTTCGCGCCACGCATTCACGCCGCCGATATGATCACCATGGGCATGTGTGAGGATAATGTATTTAACAGGACCATCGTCCTCCGCCTGAAGCAGTCGTTTGTGACGAGACGCGTTGACGATCAGTGAGGTATCGATAATGACATTGCCCGCAGGCGTTGAGACCATTGTGGTATTGCCAAATCCGGTCGCTTGAAAAATAGCCTCATTAATGCGAATCGCCTCGGTCTGATCACGACCAACGAGACCTGGATTCGACATCGCTCCTTGCTGAGCCATGCTATGACCGCTAACAACCAAGCCCGTTGCCACGATGGCGGCCGCCTTAGCAAAAGAGGCAAATGAGGCGAGCGACGCGAATGTACTTGTGCGGTTTCCTTGCATACTACTTCCTAGCGCTGTGCGCGTAATTCTGACTCTATAGTGGGTAACAAATCGGTAAACGTCCACGACGGCACACTACCCCAGCGGCCATCAATATCTTGCGAAAGATTCATCGCAGCAATCTCGTCTAGCGAGGCACCTGACTCGATCGCAGTTTGAACTCGATCGCGCAATAACGAGAGCATTGCATGCACCTCGATCATCCCTGCGCGATCACTCACCTCCCCCCCATGACCCGGTATAACTTTCGTATCAGGCCCAGCCATATCGATCGCGATTTGCATCGCCGCGATCATGCCCAAAAAGCTGCCACCATTGAACTGATCGATGATCGGATACATGTTAGTACGAAAGACGTCACCTAAATGCAGCACATCTGAATCAACAAAGTGAACGAAGCTATCGCCGTCGGTATGAGCGGGCGGCGCAAGGAAGACACGCACCTCCTCGTCGTTGAGGTGAAAGCTCAGCGCCTCGCTGTAGGTAATCACTGGCCTCGCAGCTTCCGCGGGTTGCGGCAAGGTAATGCCGCCTCTGCGCGGAATGCGCAGCTCCTTGAGCATACGCAGGCGGACGCTATCGTGTGCGACCAGCGTGACGCCATAGCTTGCCAATCGCGCATTGCCTCCAATGTGGTCTGGATGAATGTGCGTGTTTACCGCAAAGCTGATGGGTAAATCGGTTAGTTCAGCGACTTCTGCGACGAGCGCCTCAACATTGCGCTCGTAATGCGAGTCGATTAATAACACTGCCTCGTCGCCAAAAAAAACACCTACATTGCCGTTGGTGTCAGCGGGTTCAAGCATCGCTATCGATTGAGTAACCCTGTGGCTCGTGAACGCAGGCTTCCCCGCATCTTGAGCGACGAGCGCTGTAGGCGCCAAACTCAATAGCAGAGCGAACGCCGTCTTGGCGTTAGTGTAGACACCACGCTGAGCGCGCTGCCTAGACTGATTCAAACCCATCATATCCAATTTTCCTTGCTCGTTAACGAGGCATTACTGGGGCTTAACCCAGATGGGTGAGCTCCACGCACGCTCTAAAATAGTCAAAGGTGAACAGTCTCGCACTTCTTTGAGCGGTTCGATACTAGCGTAATCGAAGAGTAATTCACATCTGAGAGAGTTAAGCGCGCAGGATAGATGTAGGTAGGCAGAGGGGGTGACGCGCCTCTAATACCGCAAAACGCGCCTATCTGAGATTGGCGATAATATCGGCAGGCGCGATGGCATCGGGCATGAGAGACGAGCATACACTCAGTGCCAGTTAAGGAGGAGAGGTATAAATTGCAAACGGAGCTGCCCTATTGAGGACATTAAGGCCCATTATGTTGTTGGCAGCCCCGGGGATAACCGCCACCTCTGTTGGGCCAATGTTGCAGCCTTCACCGAGTGAGAATTGCACGATCTCGTAGACATTACTCGTCCGAGTACGCGCGTCGGCCATTCGCGCAGCGATGCGTCGACTCGGCTTTAAGCGAAGGTCGCTCGACAACAGCTCGAACGTACTTTCGGCAAGAATGACCATCCCCGCGCCGGTATCAACCATAAATTGAACGTCTGTCTCGCTGCCTAAAGACCCGTAATGTAGTAATTCCCTGATATTTTCTGGTCTAGCGGAATCTTATACTCAAAATCCTCCGCACTGGCGAACGTGGGTAAAGTGGTCCCGAGCACAATACCTGCCGAGAAGAGAATGACACGAAGAAATAGGCGTTAGCGCCACCCGATTTACAGACAAAAAAAACCCAACTGACGTCGGGTTTTTTGATTATGGCGGAGAGAGAGGGATTCGAACCCTCGATAAGATTTCTCCTATACGCCCTTAGCAGGGGCGCGCCTTCAGCCACTCGGCCACCTCTCCAAAAATCGCGAGCATAGTAGCATAGCCTAGGGCGAAAGGAGAAGGGAAGTTCGCACCGCGCGTCCAGAAACGGCGAGGTTTTGCTATTCGGGGGTTGGCACTGCCTGCTCGTTTGCAATGCGATCGTAAATTTCTTCGCGATGCACGGCAACGTCTTTGGGAGCATTGACACCAATGCGTACCTGATTACCTTTGACGCCCAGCACAGTGACGGTTACTTCGTCACCAATCATCAGTGTTTCGCCAATCCTGCGCGTCAGTATCAACATTATCCTTCTCCCCGAGCGTTTTTCTCCATTACCAATAGGCTAACCCAATTAAATACTGAGGTAAGCTAACGGCAACGTCTCATTCCAGGCCTCTACCTAAGAAGATATGCCTGGTGCGTCGAGGCTGAGGGCGGTAGAGGAACTGACCCTTAGGATATACTCTCCTTCTCATAATCTGGATCACCAAGGTCAAACGCGCTGTGCAAGGCGCGCACGGCAAGCTCTAAATACTTCTCCTCGATTACTATTGATATCTTGATCTCGGACGTGGTGATGATCTGAATGTTAATATTCTCATCGGCCAGTGCCTTGAACATTTTACTCGCGATACCTGCATGAGACTTCATGCCGACGCCAACAACAGAGACTTTGCCAATTTTTTTATCGAGAGAGACAGAATCAGCTTTAAGCGACGCAGCGAGTCCATCGAGTATCTTCTTAGCGCGTTCACTATCGCTTCGCTTAACTGTGAAGGTAATGTCGTTGTTACCGTCTGCAGCAGCATTTTGCACGATCACGTCCACTTCGATTCCCGCTGCACTCACAGGGCCAATCACCTGATAAGCAAGACCCGGGATATCGGGAATGCCTGCGACAGTCAGCTTTGCCTCATCGCGTTGAAACGCAATACCTGCGATAGTTGGATCTTCCATTTTTGACTCACCCTCTAAACTGATGAGGGTACCTGCCCCCTCTTCGAAACTAGACAATACTCGCAGTGGCACTTTGTATTTGCCCGCGAACTCGACCGCACGTATTTGTAAAACCTTGGCACCCAAACTCGCAAGCTCGAGCATTTCTTCGAACGTAATGCTGTCGAGCAGCTTAGCGTCCTCTACGACCCTAGGGTCGGTGGTGTAGACACCCTTCACGTCGGTATAGATCTGACATTCGTCGGCGTCTAAGGCTGCTGCCAGCGCGACAGCGGTCGTATCAGACCCGCCGCGTCCAAGTGTCGTTATATTGCCGTGCTCGTCGACGCCCTGAAAACCTGCCACAACGACTACATTGCCTTGCTGCAGCTGAGCGCTAATGCGAGTGCCGTCTATTTCCCTAATGCGTGCTTTGGTGTGTGTCTCACAGGTGCGAATCTGGACTTGGTTACCTGTGAACGAGCGCGCGGGAACCCCACGCTTCTCTAAGGCCATACTCAATAACGCTATAGTCACCTGCTCGCCCGTAGAGAGTAATACGTCCATCTCACGTGGCGTTGGATATTCCATAATCTGCTGCGCAAGATCGGTAAGCCGATTCGTTTCTCCGCTCATTGCCGAAAGCACGACCACAATATCGTCACCTGCCGCCTTAAAGCGGGCAACTTTATCCGCCACCGCCTCAATTCTCTCTACAGTCCCTACCGAGGTACCACCGAATTTCAATACTAACAGCGCCATTCTCTTGTACTCGATGCCCCTAAGGGCCGAAAAGCCCGCCACTTCGCGAGCTTGTTTGCATTAGCTACCGGCTAGCACGCGTTTTAAAGCTTGCTAGCAACCCATTCTTCGACGCTCGCCACAGCCGCAGGAACTGCTGCAACGTCGCTACCGCCCGCCATTGCCATGTCGGGACGACCGCCGCCCTTACCACCCACCTGTGTGGCGACCATGTTAGCGAGTTCGCCTGCCTTCACGCGATCTGTCAGGTCTTTACTCACGCCCGCGACGATGCTCACCTTGCCCCCTGCTGTGCTAATCAACAGCACAACCGCACTGCCCAATTTGTTTTTAAGCTGATCAACTGTCTCGCGCAGCGCTTTAGGATCAAAGTCATCGACTGCGCAGGCGAGAAGCTTGATACCAGCAACGTCTTTTGCACTCGAGGCAAGGTCACTGCCTGCGCTCGACGCAATTTTGGCTTTGAGCTGATCGAGTTCTTTTTCTAGCGCCTTATTGCTCGCGTTAATCTGTTTAACGCGGTCGAGCAAATCTTCTTGGTTTGCCTTCACCAGCTCGCAAAGCTGCTTAAGCGTTTGCTCCTCGCGAGCGACAAGCGCAAGTGCGCCCTGCCCTGTGACTGCTTCGATGCGGCGTACGCCCGATGAGATACCTGATTCGCCTACTATTTTGAATAGGCCAATATCGCCGGTGCGCTCAACGTGAGTGCCACCGCAGAATTCAACGGAGAATTTGCCGCCCATGCTCACCACGCGAACCTCATCGCCGTATTTCTCGCCAAACAACGCCATCGCGCCGCGTTGCTGTGCCGCCTCTAATGCCATCACTTCTTTAGCCACCGCCGTGTTCGCCAATATCTCGGCATTCACTGCCGCTTCTATTGTCGCTATTTCGTCAGCGGACATTGGTGTTGAGTGCGAAAAGTCGAAACGCAGTCTAGCAGCGTCGACGAGCGATCCTTTTTGCGTCACGTGTTCACCAAGCGTATTACGAAGCGCAGAATGCATTAAGTGCGTCGCCGAGTGATTCAGCGTGATCGCTCTACGCGCATTCGCTGCAACCTGTGCGCCGAGCGACGCACCTAATTTCAGCGAACCGATAACGAGCTCTCCGATGTGAAGCAACACATCGCTCTGCTTTTGGGTATCGTCGACACGAAACTCAACACCGTCGGCAAACAGCGTACCGCTATCGCCAACCTGCCCGCCCGACTCACCGTAAAATGGCGAACGAGTTAGCACTAGTGTTGCTGATTCTCCTGCTTTGAGCGCGTCGCGAGCCTCTCCATCGACATAGATTGCCGCAACATCGCCAGTTGCCTCTAGCACCTCGTAGCCGCGGAAATCGGTAATTTCCACACCATCGAGTTCGAGCTTATCTACTGCCGTAAAATTACCCGCCGCACGCGCTTGGTCGCGCTGCACTTGCATCGCCGCTTCAAAGCCTTCCATGTCGAGCATAATGTTGCTCTCGCGGGCAACGTCGGCGGTAAGGTCAACAGGAAAGCCATAGGTGTCGTAGAGTTTAAATACCGTTTCGCCGGCTAGCGTGTCGCCTTTGAGATTGGCTATCGCTTTTTCTAGAATCGTCATGCCATTTTCGAGCGTGCGCGCAAACTGCTGTTCTTCATCATGCAGTGCTTTCTCGACAATTGCCTGCTTCGCCTTGAGCTCAGGGTACGCCTCGCCCATTACCTTCACGAGGCCGGCGACGATCTTGTAGAAAAACACCTCTTTAACCCCGAGCTGATAACCATGGCGCACGGCGCGACGAATAATGCGGCGCAGCACATAGCCGCGTCCTTCGTTAGACGGCAGCACACCGTCGACAATGAGGAACGAGCATGAACGAATATGGTCGGCAATGACCCTCAGTGAATTGTTGGAGAGATCTTTAACCCCGGTAATCTCGCCGATGTCTGCCAAGAGTGCTTGAAAGAGATCAATCTCGTAATTGCTGTGCACATTCTGCATCACAGCAGCAACGCGCTCGAGGCCAGCGCCGGTGTCCACAGACGGCCTCGGCAGCGGTGTAAGCGTGCCGTCTGCTTTACGCTCGTACTGCATGAAAACCAGATTCCAGATTTCGATATAGCGATCACCGTCTTCGTCGGGGCTGCCCGGCGGGCCACCAGGCACCTCTTCGCCATGATCGTAGAAAATTTCGGAACAAGGCCCGCACGGACCCGTGTCACCCATCGCCCAAAAGTTGTCTTTTTCGCCGAGACGCGAGAAGCGTGTGGGATCAATCTTCATTTCATCTAGCCATAGCGTCGCCGCTTCGTCGTCGTCTTGATAAACTGTCACCCACAGCTTTTCGGCTGGCAAACCCAATTCGACCGTTAGAAACTCCCACGCGTAGTTAATAGCCTCGCGCTTAAAGTAGTCGCCGAACGAGAAATTGCCGAGCATCTCAAAAAAAGTATGATGCCGCGCTGTGTAGCCCACATTCTCGAGATCGTTGTGCTTCCCGCCTGCGCGAACGCATCGCTGCGAACTCGTTGCGCGATTAACCGCTCTAATCTCATCGCCCAGAAAAGCATCCTTAAACTGGACCATCCCCGCATTCGTAAATAACAGCGTTGGGTCGTTACCTGGCACTAGCGAGCTGCTAGGCACGATCTCATGACCGCGGTCGGCGAAGAATTGGAGGAATTTTTGGCGAATTTCTGCGCTTTTCATAATCTCTACTTGTCGGGTTGTGTTATCGGCTTGTTTTATCAGCTTATTGCTGGCACAAGGGCAGCATGAGCTTGTTGATCCGGCTGCGTGCAAAAGTTAGGAAGTATAACGCCTAGCGAGCGGATTTTGCAGACGTTTTTTGATTTGGGCGGGCAGAAAAACGAGGCAACGCTACTCGTCGTTTCCGGCCTTCACGCCGTTCGACTCGCTACCCTCACTTTTATCTCGACTCAACAGCGCAGCCATATTCGGCTTGAATTCAAAGTCATCGATAACCTCGTCCGCGGGGACGCGAAGTTTGCCATCGCTGCTGAGAATTACCGAGATATAGCGCGTCTGCGGGAAATGGCTGAGAATAATAGTGAGAATAATAAGAAAAGGAACGCAGAGGAACATGCCCGGAATACCCCAGATATAACCCCAGAGCCCCAGATTCAAGAGAATCACGATAGGGCTTAAATTAAAGGAACTGCCCATTAGCCTTGGCTCGAGTATGTTGCCAATGCCAATCTGCAAAATCCCGATGCCTGCCAGCACCAGCAAAAACAAGCTGTAACCGTCAGACTGTGCCAGTGCGATCATCGCGGGAAAAATAGTTGCAATGATTGAGCCTACCGTTGGAATAAAGTTCAGGAGGAAGATAACTAGCCCCCACACACCAGCGAAATCCACATCAACGGCGCGCAAAAAGAGGTAGCTGAGGAGACCGGTGAGCGAACTGGTAAACATTTTGATGCTAATGTATTTCTGAATGTCGTTACGGACTCGGTCGATGATTTTTCGGACATCACCCTCCTGCCCGCCTGCGCCGAAGAGTGCAGAGATTTTCTCATCGAACCTACCCTGCTCGAGAAATAGGAAGAGCACATAAATCGAAATCAGCCCACCGCTCGCAAGAATGCCGGCGAATGAAGAGGCGATCGACGCGGCGTAGGCAGGCAGATCAATCCACTCTGTGACCATCTGCATGAGACCCCGCTCTTGGTAAGCGGCCATATCGAGAAAGGGGAGGTTCTCGAGTCTCGTGGTTAGATTAACTTGGTAAACAGGAATTACCTGCATCACCTCTTCGAGCCTGCCACCGAGAAATCCGCCTATTCCCCAGAGCGTTAGAGCGAAGGTCAGAAATGACAGCCCCAAACAAATCGACCGAGGCAGTTCGCGCTCATTCAAGTGCAGCCGACCAAACATCGCCGCCAATGTATTGATCAGATACCAAATCGCAATGGCAATAACCAAGGGGAGCAGAAGTGCCTCACCGACGATCAGAAGATAGAACACAAGGACGACCGCGAGGAGTGTCATCGCAAAACTTGGAATCTTCATGCCCTGCTCTCCGTAGTTGGACTGGCTAGATGGACTGGCTAGACGAACTGGCTAAATAGACGGCCCAATTGCACTGACTGAGTACATTGACTAAATGGACTGGTCAACTCGTGAGATTACCACACTCTCACGAACACCAAACACTCCGCAATCAACCGTTTACTGGCCAGTCTCCTCACCTTAGAATGTCAGGCTTGAAATCAACGCGAAAGGAAAAGCGTCTTTGCGCAGCAAGGGTAACAATAGCGTAGCCAGAAACGACGCTGCCGTATCAGAAATGAGCGACGACTTGGCAGTCACGTGCGGGCATTTCTGTCTCGCCGCGGAAAGCGACACTGGGCGCAAGCGAAAAACAAATCAGGATAGATTCTATATCGACGCCGAGTCTTCGCTCATTGTAATAGCCGACGGCATGGGTGGCCATCGCGCAGGCGAGTTAGCCGCCCAGATAGCGGTAGAGAGCATTCCGGCGCACTTTGCCGCAGCACAAAACGATTCAGATCATTCGGCTGAAGAGTGTCTGCATGTTGCACTGGCGGAAGCAAATGCCGCGATTTTCGAGCAGGCAGCGGCGCCTGAAAACGCAGGGATGGGAACAACTGCGATCGCTGCTCACCTTCTCGACGATCAGCTAAACATAGCCCATATCGGCGACTCCAGACTTTATTTGTTTAGGCGCGGCAGCCTTGAACAACTCACGCATGACCACAGCCTTCTGCAAGACCTCATAGATGATGGTTTCTATACAGAACGCACGTCGCGCTCGACCGGCGTCGGCCACGTGGTTACCCGCGCCCTTGGCATAAAGGCTGCTATCGACAGCGACAAAGTCAGCTGCACAATGCAAGAAGGCGATCTTTTATTATTCTGCACCGATGGTTTAAGCGATTTGGTTGCCGATTGGCAGATTAGCGACACACTCGCAGACTGCAATGGCGACCTTGCATTCACCTGCCGCACGCTGATCAATCATGCTAACCGCAATGGCGGCAGGGACAATGTCACTGTAGTCCTTGCGAGTTACCGCTCAGCGCGGGAGAAATAATCCCCGCGCGAGTTGGAAGTTGGAAGTTGAAAGTTGAAAGTTGAGCCGCTATTTAGACACCGCCGAAGGCGTCGATCAGCGTTGACTGCGTAAGAATCTGCGGCAAAATCGTCGGTTCGCCCTCTCTTGGATACAAGAGGTAAAGTGGCACCGAAGGTCGGTTGAATCGCTCGAGCACCTCGGTAATTTCTGGATCTTCGTTCGTCCAATCACCCTTCAAATAGGTAATATCGTTGTCGACTAAAGCTTTCTTGACCGAGTCGCTACTAAGCGATGTCTGCTCATTGGCGAGGCAGGTGATACACCAATCGGCGGTCATGTTGATAAAGACAGGCTGACCTGCGGCGCGCAGCTCTGCAAGCCTGGCCGCCGAGAAAGGCTCGAAATTATCAACGCCCATGACGAGATTGCCGTCCTCATCATATTCGACAACGCTCGCTTCCCGCGCCTGAGTCTGCAAGAACGGAGTTTGCATGAGATAGAGGGCAAAGCCAATCGCGACAGCAGCAGTGGCGTAATTGAGACTTAAAGCAAGTGGCCCCATCGTAAAGCGCTTCTGGTATAACCATGCCGCAAAAGCCAGCACGACACACGCACCGAGCACGAGCGTCATACCCATGATGCCGACCTGATTGCCGAGAACCCATAAGAAGAAGAGCGCAGAGGCGTAGAGTGGGAAAGCCATAAACTGCTTAAAGGTCTCCATCCACTGCCCAGGCTTCGGCAAAAATCGCGTTAGCACGGGAACATACGACAGCAATAGAATCGGCGCCGCCATACCAAGTCCAAGGGCGACAAACACGACCATCGCCAGCGCCCAGGGCTGGGTCAGAGCAAAGCCTAGTGCAGGCCCCATAAACGGTGCGGTGCAGGGAGTCGCTACTGTCGTCGCGAGGACACCGGTGAAGAAAGATCCTTTATAGCCTTCTTTCTGCGCAAGATTTCCGCCCATGCCCATGAGACTAGTGCCAATTTCGAACACACCCGACAGGCTCAGCGCGAGCATAAAAAACACATAGACGATAAGCGCCAAAAACCACGGCTGCTGAAACTGGAACGCCCAACCGATGCGCTCGCCGCCTGCTCGAAGTACGATTAACACGGTGGCGAGTGCCATAAACGCCACCAGTACGCCCGCCGTGTAAGCCAAGCCATCCATGCGTTGCTTGTGCGCAGTGGCGCCCGAATTCTTAGCGAGGCTAAGTGCCTTCATCGACAGCACCGGGAACACACAGGGCATTAGATTAAGAATGAGCCCGCCAAGAAATGCGAAAGCGACATAAAGAAGCAGACCACCGCCAGCCTGATTCTGCTGGCTGGCTGCCGCCAAAGGCATCATCGAGAATTCACTCAGTTCGACGGCGGGACTAGAGAAATCATAAGCGACGCGATCACCCTGCGCATCTTCGAGCACGAGAACACCATAGACCTCGCTCAGGTTTTCGACCATGCGCCGGGGCTGCGAGTGAGTAATCTGCAGTAAGTTGGCGCTGAGTGTGACATCGCGCAGTGGCCCGGGCTTGATAACACGGCGCTTTTCGGGGAAAAAATACGCATCGGTAAAGCCTTCGAACAACCCCTGCTCTGAGCTGAACCCGAGGCTGACCCGCTCACCGGCTGCAACGACACTCTGCTCTATACCATGGTCGGCAATAGGCAGCTGTGCCCGCGCATCGGAGAAAAACTTCTCAGCAACAGCGTCTAGCTGAATGCCCTGCGCGACCGGTAAAGTGAGCTCAAGGCGCTGTTCTCCGGGGATGCAAATCTGCTCGCACACATTCCAGAAAGCCGTGGTAGCTATCGTTGCGCTCGCCTCGCTATAGCCCGAAGGCAGAGTGATAGCGACCGGAATAACCACCTCCTCTTCGTAGCCAAAATTAACGAGGTCGGTCTCATAGAAGGGCAGCCAATGTGGCGCAGGGAACTCAAGCTCGCCAATGCGGGTGCCCTCAGGCGCCGACCAATCAGTTAGGCTCGTCGGCTCGCCGCTGTCGCCGCCCATTTTCCAGTACGTATGCCAATGAGCCGCCGGTGTGAGGCGCAGGCCTAACCACTGTGTCTCGCCCGGCACCAGTGTTGTCGATTCACTTAACAGCTCCACTTCAATGCTGTTATCCCAAGCGATGGCAGTGCGCTGCGCGAGCAGGTCATAGCCGTGCAGCTGCCCCTCGCTATCGGCAAATACGAGCATGCCTTCGAGTTCTCCCTGCTGGGGTTCGAAACGGCGATGCTGCTGGGTGCTGATCTGAACACGGTCACCGTCGAGCATGACCTTGCGCACTGGGGCGTATTTCATTACCCGGCGCTGCTGTGGAAAAAACCATGCTTCGTCAGCATCGGCGAAGCGCGCATCGGGCGCCTGCACCATGACATTGATCTCGCCGCCATGCGCATTAAATGTGGCAGCTAATTCATGTTCGCCGCGCTTCAGCGGCGTGTTCGCGCGCGCCTCTGCAAAGCCGTCTACCCAGCGCGGATCCGCTGTGAGCTGCGAGGCAACGGGAAGCGTGAGCGAGAACTCGGCTGCGCCAGGGATACAGATTTCATCGCACACCTGCCAATCGACCTGGGTCGCGAGATTAAATGATGAGTCAGCGTAGTCGGCGGGAATGGTAATTGGGAGAGGCAAATAAACTTCGCGCTCGTAGGTGAAGGTCACAAGGTCGCTGCCGGGGAATGGCGTCCACTCAGGAATAGGCCATTCAATCTCGCCGGCGCTCGCGCCAGAAGGCAAACGCCATTCGCTTGTGCTCGTAGCCTCGCCGCTGTCGCCGCCAAATTTCCAATAGGTGTGCCAGTGCTCAATAGGCTTGAGGCGGATCGCAAGCCAGAGGGTCTCGCCGGGCACCACGTTGGTGGTCTCTGACAACAGTTCGACTTCGATCTGATCGGTTCGGTGCACCTGCCCAAAAGACGAGAACGAACTTAAGCTTAAAATTATCAATAACAAAAGCTTATAAGACTTACTTAACATGAATTATTCCATTGCTAGAGAGACGCTTCGCCACTTATCGACGCAGAGTTAGGTACAGAGTTAGGCACAGAGTTAGCCACGTAGCCCGACGCGCTGCTTGCGCAGTAGTCATCGACAAGCGACAACATTGAGTTTACTGGCATGCAAGAAACAGAAGGTAACAAATACGCTCATCGCTGTCATTGTAGACCTATAACCGATTCGCATCAGCTACCTGGCCCAATGTAGCGCTCAGTGGCAGGCTAAGCGTCGCCTCACACGACGACCTAATGACTACCCAGCAGATGTTCGACCATGAGCTGCAACGTCCTCGCGCCTCTAAACTCGTTAATATTGAGCCTGTAGGCCAGCTCGATTTCGGTCGCAGAGGACACCGGCCAGTCAGCCTCACTCACGCCAAAAGCAATGGCATCGACAAGAAAGCCGTCATCACCGAGCGGACTCAACACCATCTTAAGGTGATTCTCGCCGAGACGGCGTTGCTGCTGGAGCTTAAATCGTCCGTGAAAAGTGGGCTCAGGAAACGCCTGCCCCCAAGGCCCTGCCGCAGCGAGGTCTACCGCACACCCAAGCGTAAGTTCCTCTGCTGTGAGTTCGCCATCACTGACAATAGTTGCCTGCAGCAGTTCTGGACTTAAGACACGAGTCGCCTCGGCCGCAAACGCTTGGGCAAAGGCGTCAAAGTTGGCGCGCGACAGACTCAGGCCCGCCGCCATCGCATGGCCGCCGAATTTGGTCACGAGACCGGGATTCGCAGCAGCAACAGCATCGAGCGCATCGCGAATGTGGAACCCAGGAATCGAGCGCGCTGAGCCTTTGAGCTCGGACTCGGGATCATCGGCATCCGCGAGCGCGAAGGCAATGACCGGTCGGTGGCAGCGCTCTTTGATCCGTGATGCAACAATGCCAACAACGCCCTGGTGCCAGCGCTCATCGAAAAGACTGAGGCCCGCAGGCAGATCATCGGCGTCGAACGCCAGCTGATCAACGAGCGCAAAGGCCTGCTCTCGCATGCCTGCCTCGATGTCACGGCGGTCTTTGTTCATGCCGTCGAGCTCTAGCGCGTATTCATGCGCTTCGTGCTCCGACAGCGTGAGAAGGCACTCGATTCCTGTCGACATGTCATCGAGGCGTCCTGCGGCGTTGAGCCTAGGGCCCACGGCAAAGCCCAAATCACTGGCAGCTAAGGTAGAGAAATTGCGTTTGGCGAGGGTCAACAGACTCAAAATCCCAGGACGCGCCCTCCCCGCTCGAATCCGCTTAATACCTTCGCTTACTAAAATACGATTATTATGGTCGAGCGCAACCACATCGGCGACGGTACCTAACGCCACAAGATCGAGCTGTTCGGCCAAATTCGGCTCGGGAATACCCTTGCTGGTAAACCACCCGTTATCGCGAAGTCGACTTCTCAGAGCGAGCATGACGTAAAAGATGACCCCTACGCCTGCGATGCTTTTACTCGGGAACTCACACCCCGGCTGATTAGGGTTGACGATAGCATCGGCCGCGGGCAATTCGCGACCCGGGAGGTGATGATCGGTGACGAGGGTTTTAATTCCTGCAGCGCGCGCAGACTCGATACCATCAATGCTTGAAATGCCATTGTCGACGGTAATGATGAGATCGGGATTTTTACCCTTCGCAAGCTCAACGATTTCTGGCGTTAAGCCATAGCCGTATTCGAATCGATTTGGAACAATATAATCGACATGCGCGCAGCCAAAGGCGCGCAGGACAGTCAGCGCGAGCGCGCAGCTGGTCGCCCCATCGGCGTCGAAATCGGCCACAATGAGAAGTCTCTCATCCTCTTTAAGCGCAGCCTCCAACAGGTCGACTGCCGCATCGATGCCCTTGAGCCTTGCGGGTGGGATAAGTTGGGAGAGTGTCAGTTCGAGCTCTGTGAGTGCCGCCAGCGGTCGCTGGCTATAAATTCGGCGCACTAGCGGCGGCAGCGATTCGGGAAGGACTAGATCGCCTGGCGTGCGGGTAATGAGCTGTATTGGCATCCCCTAGCGCCGCGCGTGCGCTTTAACATAATCAGTCACCGCATGCAGGTCGTTGGCCACAACGCTAAAGTGCTCTTCGCGGTCGAAGAGATCGGTTAGATGCGCAGGTAATTCTGGCGATACGAGTCCCGCGGCCGTAATTGCATCACCAAATTTTGCAGGATGAGCTGTTGCCAACGTAACCATCGGCACAGAGGAATCGCGGCGACAGCGACGGGCCGCTTCGACGCCTATAGCCGAATGGGGGTCGAGCAACATGCCCGATTGTGCGTTTACCGAGGCAATAACCGCACAGGTCGTCTCATCGTCTATAGCAGCGCTGTCGAAAATTGCGGACACCCGCTGCCAATGTTCGTTTGACACGCCGCGTAGTTCTTTGCCGAATTTAGCCATTAGATCAGCAACCGCCGCGCCTTCGCGATCGAATACGTCGAAGAGGAAACGTTCGAAGTTACTCGAGACAAGAATATCCATGCTAGGCGAATGCGTCTTTGCTAATTCGGAGACCGAATAGTCGTTATTCGCAATGAAGCGGTGCAGTATGTCGTTTTTGTTTGTCGCAACGATTAACTGGTCTATCGGCAGTCCCATCTTCTTAGCAAGATAGCCGGCATAGATATCGCCGAAGTTGCCCGTTGGCACCGAAAACGACACCTTGCGTTCAGGGCCTCCGAGCCGCAGCGAAGCCGAAAAATAATAGACGATTTGCATGAGAATGCGCGCCCAGTTAATCGAATTTACCGCGACTAATTGACGATCATCCTCAAGGAAGCTCTGATCGGCGAAGGCTGCCTTCACGATACGCTGGCAGTCGTCGAAATTACCTTCGACCGCAAGATTGAACACGTTTTTACCCGTCACCGTCGTCATCTGTTTGCGCTGCACATCCGATACTCGGTTATGTGGGTGAAGAATAAAAATATCGACTCTGTCGGAATGGCGGCAACCCTCAAGCGCTGCAGAACCCGTGTCGCCCGACGTTGCGCCGAGGATAATCACCCGCTGATCACGTTTAGACAGAACATAGTCTAAGATACGCCCGAGCACTTGGAGCGCAAAGTCTTTGAACGCGAGTGTAGGTCCATGAAAAAGCTCGAGCACATATTCTTCATTGCCTAAAGACTCAAGGGCGGCTACCTCAGGGTGGTTGAACGCCGCATAGCTGTCTTCAACGATATTGCGCAAATCTGCCGTAGGAATTTCATCACCGATAAAGGGCGTTATGACCTTCATTGCGAGGTCTGGGTAGCTTAACTCTCGCCACGACGCGATCTCTTCGAGCGAAAAATGCGGGAGCTCGGTAGGCACATAGAGCCCCCCATCCGGCGCCAAACCGGTAAGCAATACCTGCTCAAAATTCTGCTGGGGGCAACAGCCACGCGTGCTTTCGTATTTCACGTTTAATTCCTTTATTCGCCGAAGCTCTCGACGCGAATGCGCATTACCGGCGCGGTGACACTGGCAAGCTTCTCGATCGCTGCGATTGCTTGATTGAGCTCACCTTCGCGCGCCTTGTCGGTTAAAATAACGATCGGTACATTTTTACCGTCACTCTCTTTTTGTATGAGCGCATCGATACCGATGCCGTGGCGCTCTAATTCGGAGGCGACATTCGCCATAACGCCAACAACGTCTTGCGCGGTAATGCGTAAATAATACTCTGTTTCGATCTCATCGATAGTCAGTGCTTTGAAATCGGTCCTTAATGTCTCGAAACCGAGAATAGGCACGCTAGGCTTCGAGAGCCCCTGCGCTTTTGCACGCGCGATATCGATAATATCGGCTACCACAGATGAGGCAGTCGCCTCAGCGCCAGCACCTGGGCCATTATAAAGCGTGCTCCCTACGGCATGTCCGTGAACAACAACGGCGTTGCCTACACCATGAACATGCGCAAGCAATTGCTTCGTTGAAATCAGCGTAGGATGGACGCGTGTTTGGACCCACCCGTTTTCGAGCCGAGCAATACCTAGATGCTTAATGTGATAACCAAGCTCTTTGGCGTAGCCGATATCCTCTGGGGTCAGCGCGCTAATGCCTTCAGTATAAGTCTTGTCAAACGCCAGCGGCATGCCAAACGCTATTGACGCCATAATTGTCAGCTTATGCGCTGCATCAATACCCTCTACGTCGAAGGTAGGATCGGCCTCTGCATAGCCAAGTGCTTGGGCCTCTTCTAACACATCGGTGAACTCCCTCTGCTTATCCATCATCTCAGAGAGTATGAAATTGCCGGTGCCATTGATGATGCCCGCAAGCCAGTCAATTCTGTTTGCCGCAAGCCCCTCACGCAGCGCTTTTATGATCGGAATACCGCCTGCCACCGCGCTCTCATAGGCGAGCGTGACGTTGTTCCGCTCGGCCAGTTCGATAAGCGCAGCTCCTCTCTCTGCGATTAATGCTTTGTTTGCTGTGACAACGTGTTTGCCGTTTTCGAGCGCTTTATGCACCACGTCATAAGCCGGGTTAAAGCCGCCCATAGCTTCAACAACAACGTCGACCTCAGGATCATTTGCGACCTCGAAAGGGTCTGTGCCCGAATGCGTTACTCCGGCAATATCGACCTGTAGGCTACGCGAGGCAACCCGATAGATCTCGATTTCGACGCCTGTCTTGCGCGTGATTTCTTTCGCATTGCCTTGGAGCAAAGCGAGTGTGCCGCTGCCCACAGTGCCGTAGCCGCAGATACCCACTTTCAGTGTTTTAGATTTGTCAGAGTTCAACGCATAGCCTCGTAAGAAGAAGACGCGCACACGCGCATAGCTTCGAATTATACTGGAATTGAAGAATTAGGATGTTAATTAAACCCTATCAGAGTATGCCTAACATGCCTGCCAGGCGCGTCGCCTCAATGTAGCCGGGGACAAGCCTTCCGTCTGGAAAGACCAAAGCAGGCGTGCCGTTTACACCGAACTCGTTGCCGAGCGCGTAGTGCTCGAGTATCGGCGTTTCGCAGTCTGCTGCGGGTAAGTTTTGCCCGTTCTTCGCCTGATTAAATGACTTGTGGCGATCGCTTGAACACCATACAGATACCATTTTAGGAAAGGCAGGAGAGTCAGCACCGCCTCGTGGATAAGCGAGGTATCTAACGCGAATACCATAGGCTAACAGTTGATCGAGTTCGCCATGTAGCTTGCGGCAATAAGTGCAATCAACATCGGTAAACACAGTGATTGTAGCTTTGACCTCCTCAGGCTCAAAAATAATCATCTCGCTTTCGGCGATCTGGTTGAGCTTCGCAAGATTGGCGCCCTGCCGCGATGTTGCCGAAAGATTGATCAGGCCAGTTGAGCTGGTTCTGTACATATCTCCTGCGAATAAATAATCACCTGAGATATCGCTATATAAAATCTCGCCGGTGCTGAGCTGTACTTCATAAATTGTTGGCAAAACCGTCTTCTTTAAATTAACGATTTTGAGCTGATTGCCGGAAGCCGTCTCGATCGCAGCCGAAAGCTTGTCTCGTAGCGATTGCTGCGCATTCACCTGCCCAATACCGAAAGCCAAAGCGACGGCAAAAACGGCTGTAATCCAGCGCTTGGGAATACTCGAGTACAGCGGTTTTATCGCCGCACGAAGTGCACGCCGAAGGGAAGCTGTTGAAACTGTCATGTACTTACTCCTAGCCATTCGTTGACCGCTATCGAGGAGTTGATTTATAGCATTTGGACGCGCAAGGCTCAATCGCTGAAGGCTTTGGCTGCCCCTTACTTCGGTCCACGGCACAAACGAAAAAGCCGGCAATAGCCGGCTTGATCAATGCGCTTCGCTGCTGGAACGAGAGCTAAGCTGCTTGCTGCAAAAGAAGCTTATGCTTTCTTTTCAAGCTTCTCGGTGATGCGCGCCTTACGGCCAGCGAGGTCGCGAAGGTAGTAGAGTTTAGCTTGGCGAACGGCACCACGACGCTTAACAATCACGCTATCGACCTGCTTGCTATACTCTTGGAAAGTACGCTCAACGCCAACACCGTGTGAAATCTTACGCACGGTAAAAGCAGAGTTGAGTCCGCGGCTACGACGGCCAATGACTACGCCTTCGAATGCTTGGAGACGCTCGCGCTCGCCTTCCTTGATCTTTACCTGCACGATGATTGTGTCGCCAGGACCGAAGTCTGGTAATTCGCGTGCCATCTGTGACTGTTCGATCTGCTGAATGATTTTGTTCTTGCTCATCGTGCCTGCTCCTAAACTCTCTGGGCCCCGCGGCTCACGCCTGAGGATTATTCTGTGTCAAATTCGGTTTTGCTTTAAGACGCCAAATTTACTGGTCGCCGTGTTCTTTTTGGTATTCTTTGAGCAGTTCATTCTGCTCCGACGTTAACTCCCTCGCGCTTAGCAAATCGGGGCGTTTACGCCATGTCGTTCCTAAAGCCTGCTTGTGGCGCCAGCGCTTTATTGCGGCATGGTCTCCACTGAGCAAGACGTTTGGCACGTCATGTCCTTCAAAGCTCTGCGGCCGCGTGTACTCGGGGCAATGTAGCAGGCCTTCTTCAAAACTGTCTTGCATCGCCGATTCGCTATCACCTAGCGCGCCAGCTTGGCGGCGGATCATCGCGTCGATTATTGCCATAGCGGCAAACTCGCCTCCGCTGATCACAAAGTCACCTAGCGACCATTCTTCGTCGATCTCGCTTTCTAGCACGCGCTGATCGATGCCTTGGTATCGGCCACAAAGGAGAATCAGTGATTCTGCTTGCGCCTCTATAACCACTTTCTCTTGATTAACCTTAACGCCCTGCGGCGAAAGGTATACCACCTTCGGCACGCTGCCTGAGCGCTGGGTTAATATCTCTTTCGTCGCTCTTATCGCAGCCACGAGAGGCTCGGTTTTCATAAGCATTCCCGGACCACCGCCAAAAGGCTTGTCGTCCACCGTTCTATGCTTATCCGCGGTAAAGTCACGCGGGTTAACCAAATTAAGTTCTACTATGCCGTCACGGATTGCTCGGCCGCAGATCCCGTAGTCGCTTAAAGCTGCGAACATTTCGGGTAGCAGTGTGATCAAGCCAATTTTCATCTCTTGATCTCTTTGCTCGCTCTATTATCCTATTATCTTAGTTCTCTTTAGACTGCCCGCGTTAAAAATGCCCGCGTTCTCAACATACTCTATTTATGCCGCTTGTGCCGCCCTGCTTCAAACAGCCCGGTCTCGGTCTATGCCAGCCCGAACTATGCGAGAAAGTCTGCGTCCCAATCGACGCGAATGACGCGCTCGTCGAGATCAACTTCCAGCACTACCGAATCACTCAGATACGGAATAAGTCGTTCTCGGTCGTCAATGCTCTCCTGCGTTGCCTTAACGACCATGACGTCGTTAGCACCCGTCTCAAGCATCGATTTAATGATGCCGAAGCATTCTTCGTGCTGATTTATTACCGTAAGCCCTTCGAGCTGATACCAGTAATATTCGTCGCTCTCTAACGGCGGCAGCGCCTTTCTTTCGACCGACAAAGTGGCGCCGTTGAGCAGCCTCGCTTCCTCTGGATTGTCGATGCCCTTAAAGTGGGCAATCAATCCCTTCGGTTGCTGCTTGTAGTCATCGATTTCTAACTGCCGCGTGGCCGAAGTTGGAGCTACGCTGGCGTCGAAATCTGCTCGGAGCACCGGATAATCAAGAATTCCGTCAGAGGTCTCGGTAAACGAGATGATCCGCACCCAACCCTTGATTCCGTGGACTTTGCCTACTTTGCCAAGAACAATCCAAGCCCCGCTCGAATCATCGTTCGAAGCCTCATTCGAAGCCTCATTAGCAAACGAACCATTCAAGCTCAGGACTTAAGCCTCAGTGCTTGGCGCTTTTGCAGCATCACGAGCAAGCGTTACGACGCGAGGACTCATTTGAGCACCCTGCGAGCGCCAGTAATCCATGCGCTCTTGATCTAGACGCAATCGCTCTTCGCCGCCAGTCGCACGCGGGTTGAAGAAACCGATGCGCTCAATGAAGCGGCCATCGCGCGATGAACGGCTATCAGTAACCGTGATGTGGTAGAAAGGACGTTTCTTAGCGCCACCACGAGATAGTCGAATCGTGACCATACTTAATTCCTGTTAGGTTTACTTATAAGTTTGCTTAGCTAATATTCTATTAAATCCGCGACTTATGTCCGCGACCCGTTATCCTGCACCTGCTATCTCTGATGAACAGCGCGCGAAATATCTGGCCTGGATAAAAGGGTGGGTATTCTATGTTAAATATCCGGAGATTGGAAGCGAGTATCACTAGTCCAATTAGAGACTACTCCTCTTTCGCAGCCCCTGTGCCAAATCCGATTGCACAGGTAAAAAGACGATTGCATAAATCGCACGCGGAGCAATCAGAATCGCGGGAAATTACCGCCCGGACCACCCATGCCGCCTGCTCCGCGCATGCCACCTAGGCCGCGCATCATGTTTGCCATATTGCCGCCTTTCATCTTTTTCATCACTTTCTGCATCTGTTTGTGCTGTTTAAGCAATTGATTGAGGTCTTGTATCTGCGTGCCTGACCCCTGCGTGATACGGCGCTTACGTGACCCGTTTAACGCATCAGGATTGCGGCGCTCACGTGGTGTCATCGAGTTAATAATCGATTCCATGCGCTTAAATTTAGAGTCATCCACCATCTTGGCTGCACCCGGCGGCAAGGCGCCCATGCCCGGCAGTTTATCCATAATGCTCGCCACGCCGCCCATATTCTGCATTTGCTTGAGCTGCTCGCGAAAGTCCTCGAGATCGAAACCCTTGCCTTTCTTTATTTTATTAGCGAGCTTCTCCGCCTGCGCCTTATCGACCTTACGCTCAGCTTCCTCTATCAATGAAAGGACATCGCCCATGCCGAGGATGCGCGAGGCGATCCGGTCGGGGTAAAAAGGCTCGAGCGCATCGCTCTTCTCACCCATACCAATAAACTTAATCGGCTTGCCAGTAATATGGCGCACCGACAGGGCCGCTCCGCCCCTTGCATCGCCGTCTGCCTTAGTCAAAATCACGCCGGTCAGCGGCAAGGCGTCGTTAAAGGCCTTGGCAGTGGTTGCTGCGTCTTGACCGGTCATCGCATCGACAACAAACAGAGTTTCGACCGGCATTAACAGCGCATGCAGGTCGCCAATTTCGGTCATCATCTCGGTATCGACGGCGAGTCTACCTGCGGTATCGACAATGAGCACGTCGATAAACTTGCGCTTTGCCTCCGCTAACGCTGCCGCAGCGATATCTCGCGGCTTCTGTTGCTCATTGCTTTCGAAAAACTCAACTTCAACCTCTGCGGCAAGCGTCTGCAACTGCTTTATCGCCGCAGGTCGATAGACGTCTGCACTCACAACCATGACCGACTTTTTGACAGTCTGCTTGAGGTAGCGCGAAAGCTTTCCTACCGATGTCGTTTTACCTGCTCCTTGCAGACCTGCCATCAGGATAACCGCAGGCGGGGCGGCTTTCAGATCAAGCTCGTTATTAGCAGTACCCATAACGGCTTCAAGCTCAGCTTGAACCACTTTAATAAAGGCCTGACCAGGACTTAGACTCTTGCTGACCTCCTGGCCTACCGCACGCAGACTCACGCGATCGGTAAAGTCTTTGACCACGGCAAGCGCTACGTCTGCCTCGAGCAACGCACGCCGCACCTCGCGCAGCGCGTCCTGAATGTTTTCCTCTGACAGCACCGCCTTACCAGTAAGTTTGCGGAATGTGCCTGAGAGTCTTTCGCTAAGGGTATCGAACACCTGTGAATTACCACCTAATACTGTCATTGCCCGACTAGCGGGTGATTAAAAATGCCGAGCCGTACTCGATCGAGACTCAAGTATAGCGCAGATGCGCGGCAAAATGACGCTCAAAAACTGCTTCAACGCCCATGACACATGTGCGACACTTTCCGACTCACATGTATTAGTCGCATTAAAGCGATGGAATGGCCCGAAAAACATGCAACAATCCGCTGGTGCAATCGCGATCCTCTTCTACCTAGCAAGCATTGTGCTGCAGGCAACAGGGATGCGTCGAGATAAGCGCAGATCAATTATGCTCGGCTGCGGCTTTATTGCTGCCACGGCTCATGCGACAAGCGCATTCGCCCTATTGCATGCACCCGGCGGATGGCATTTTGGCCTTGTCGAGATAAGTACACTCATCAGCGCTGTCATCTCACTGCTTGTCCTTTTTAGCAGCCTTCGAAAGCCGCTCGACAACCTCTTTCTAGCGCTTTTCCCGCTCGCTATCTTATCGATCGCCGTGTCGATGAGTGTCAGTAGCCAGTTTCCGCCCACGCAGCTCGACAGTGGTTCGGCAAGTCATGTACTGCTTTCTATACTCGCCTACTCCGTAATAACCATTGCCGCTCTGCAGGCGCTTTTGCTTGCTTATCAAAACAACCGATTAAAACATCACCACCCGGGCGGGCTGCTCAGCAAACTACCTCCCCTGCAGGATATGGAGGCACTGCTGTTCGAGCTACTCTGGGCAGGCCAAATTCTGCTCAGCACAGCCATAGTCGCCGGCTTCCTCTTTTTCGACAATATCTGGGGAATCGATGGGGTCATCCATAAGACTTTTTTCTCTCTACTGGCATGGATCGTGTTCGCGGCACTCCTCTGGGGGCGGAGCAGCTTGGGCTGGCGAGGCGTGACAGCAATTCGCTTTACGCTGAGCGGCTTTGCTCTGTTAATACTCGGATTTTACGGGTCAAAATTCGCGCTCGAATACCTCATACGATAATTAACTCATTGCTTACAAATACTTTTTTGTAGAGCAGACAGACACTATTTACGCAACCCTCTCAAGCAACCATCTCAGGCAACCACATAAAAAATGAGTCAAGACGACAATTCGTTACTCGCACTCCTGCTCTCTTTTCTCGCGCTCATCATCGCGTCGGCTTACTTTTCATCGAGCGAGACCGGAATGATGAGCCTTAATCGCTATCGCCTGCGCCACTTGGCACGCACGAATCACGCGGGAGCAAAGCGGGCGAGCAAACTATTGGAAACTCCCGACAAACTGATCGGCGTTATCCTTATTGGTAATAATTTCGTTAATTTTCTCGCGGCTTCAATCGCTACCTCAATTGCGATTGCCGTGTTTGGCGACCCCTCTCCAATTCTCACAGCAGTTGTGCTTACCCTTGTCGTGCTTATCTTCGCCGAGGTCACACCTAAAACGATTGCGGCGCTATATCCCGAGAAAGTCGCCTACCCTTCGAGCCTCTTACTAGCCTTGCTGCTCAAACTGCTCTATCCGGTGGTGTGGATTGTCAACGTGGTATCCAATGCGCTTGTCCGACTGCTCGGCTTTAGCTCCGAGGCGAGCGGCAATGAGAACCAACTAACCCCCGATGAACTCCGCACCGTGGTCTACGAATCGGGCGGCCGTATTCCAAGGCGTCGCCACGGGATGCTAATGAACATCCTTGATCTCGAACGCGTGACAGTCGACGATATTCTTGTCCCCCGACACGAGCTCGTCGGTATCGATATCGAAGACGATCTCAATGACATTCTTCTGCAGATTAGCAGCGCTCAACATACTCGTCTGCCGGTCTACAAACACGATATCGATAATATCGTTGGCGTGCTGCATCTGCGAAGTACGGGTAAACTAATTGGCATCGAAGAACTGAACAAATCAGCATTGCTGCAGGAGACCGCCGAACCCTATTTCATCCCCGAGAGCACGCCGCTACACACACAATTGTTCAATTTTCAGCAGAAAAAGGAACGCATGGCGGTAGTCGTCGATGAATACGGGGCGGTAAAAGGAATTATTACTCTCGAAGACATTCTCGAGGAAATTGTTGGCGAATTTACGACTGACCTCGCTGCAAGCAGCAAAGACATTCACCCACAGGACGATGGCAGTTTCCTAATCGACGGCTCTGCGAGTGTGCGCGATATCAATCGAGTGCTCTCTTGGGACCTCGATAGCACTGGCGCAAAAACACTAAACGGGTTGCTAACCGAATCACTTGAATCGATTCCAGACTCATCGGTCTGCATTAATCTCGAGGGCTATTACGCGGAAATAGTTCAGGTTAAAGATAATGTAATTAAAACAGTGAAGATGTGGCGCGCACCCAGCACGACTTTCGATGATGGAGTGGACGGCTGAGCATAGCTGCTGGGCGCAGGGCTAAGCGTCGCGCCAATGCTCGAGCCCCAGCGCGGCATCGCAGTAACGCACAGTGAGTTCGATGCTTTTTTTGTTACCCGCCGTTGCATCACTCGAGAGATACCTGCCCAGGTGAGGCGCGTCAGAAGAATGTAGGGCAAGACCAAATGCGTACTCCTCGCCCGCCACCGCGCCCCGCCAGAAACGCCATGGCGTCGGCGATTGGCCAGCCAAAGAACCATCAAAGCTAATACTCACAGAGCCCTGTGGTTTGACATGGGCCTCACTCGCGCCAACATCCTCGGCAAAACTAAAACTAAAATCAGCAAGCGGTATGGCAAGGCCGAGTCCTCTCGCCTTGATATACGCCTCTTTGAGCGCCCACAGCGCATAAAATCGGGGCAACCTAGAAGACTCAGGAAGCGCGAGAAGCGCAGACTGCTCGCGCTGAGAAAAATAACGCGCTATCAGCTGCTCGACTCGGCGCTGTCTCGCCGCATACTCTACATCCACACCCACCACTCCCAGCCGAGTGACAGCAACCACGACGCGGTCGCGCGAATGTGACAGGTTAAACGACAGACCGCTTTCGCCAACGAGCTGTGGACGTCCATGCGCCCCGAGGCTTATCTGTAGCACCTCGTCTTCAACATAACGGGCAAGTACGGTTCTCAGCATGGCGCGCGAGAGCAGCAACTGCCGCTTGCTGCGCGCAAGATCATAGCGCTCGTACCGAGCCTTCTCCGGAGCACTCAATAGGCTTATGGTGTTCGCCTCGAGGTCTGCCAACTCGAACTCAGACGAGTCGAGTATCCACACATCAATAGTCTCGCTCATGACCATAGTCCTCCGCTTTTCGCGAGCTCACTAAGCCGCGAGAGCACTCTGCCATCGTCGCTGTCGTAAATGCAGCGCAGCTGCTTTGCCGCGATGCGCGTTTCCTTCGGCGTTGCGAAGGCATTATTCACATAATGTGTAGAGTCGATCTCGATAGATTGATTAACGTGACTATGCCCGTACACGTGAATGTCTGGCGCAAGGAGGCGTACCTGCGCGCCTAGCTCAGCACTTCCCAAAACTGGATAGACTGTGCGCTTAGACTCAGGCACCCAACTGGGCATGACATCAATAGAAGGTAAAAAATGCGAACAGCTGATTCGCGGACATACCTTGTCCCCGCTTCGCTGCGCGAGCCCTTGCTCCGACCGCGCTTTGGCCCACTCTAAAACCACTGCGTTGAGCTGGTGGAAATGGCGCGTCACCGCTTGGCTATCTGGTAGCGAAGCCGGCCAGCTGCAAGCAGAGAAATCGCGCCAACCGAGACGCAGCGACCTACCCAGCGCGGCAAAAGAAAAATCATACCAAGACAGCAGCGGGATGAACTCGACGCCTGCGTACTCGAAGGGTTCTGTTGTAATGCCTACTTCGCCACAAAGGCGCTGAATCGCCTTAAATTTCGCAAGCGAACAATCATAAGAGCAGCGGCGCACCCAGAGGTCGTGATTGCCTGGCACAAACACAACCTTGGCAAAGCGCTCAGCGCAGCCACGCAGCACACGTTCGAGCAGCATCAGGTCTTCAGACACGTCTCCTGCTAGCAGCAGCACATCTGCTTGGTATTCGTGACGATCTATGCCGAGTACCCATTCAAGATTCTGAGGGTAGTCAACATGGATATCAGACACCGCGTGAACCCTCACCTAGTGTCCTTCTCTACTCTTGATAGGAGTATTGCCGTTCTTCTTATTATTACGCCACGACCGTTGAAAGCGTTTCACCTCGACGCTGATAGAAATCATTTCTGGGCTTTCGCGCTGAGTTTGCTCGATGCCGCCAGATGCGCTTTGATGTGTTCAGCGAGCAACAAATAATCGTCACGGCGCGGATCAGTCTTGCGCCATGCCATGCCTATCTCTCGATCTACGTTTTCATTACTAAAATGCTTAATACTCAAATGCGTGTCGCCTAAAACGTCGGCGGCCACAGACATAGCAGGCAGTAACGTAAGCCCGAGTCCGTTGGCGACCATCTGCACGAGAGTATGCAGGCTATTGCCTTGGTATACGATGTCGGTCGCTGCCGCCTTTAGCTGACAAGCCTCGAGTGCATGATCCCTAAGGCAATGCCCCTCCTCCAAGAGCAGCAGGCTCTCGCCGCGCAACTGCCCTTGCTCGACCTGCTTAAGTTTTTCGAAGGCATGGCCCGGTGGAAGACAAAGCAAAAACTCATCCTGACATAAACTAATCACTTCCATATCGGGCAGCGGGTAAGGCAAGGCTAGAATAATGAGATCGAGTTTGCCTCGCTGCAATTGGCGCTCGAGTTGGGCGCTCATCTCTTCTTTGAGAAACAATTTCAGCTTAGGAAAATTTCGGCGCAAGCTGCCGAGCATCGACGGCAAAAGAAAGGGGCCGATAGTGGGGATCACCCCGAGACGCAGATCCCCGGACAGCGGTTCGGCATGCGCCTTAGCGAGCGCTAAAAAATCTTCGACATCGCCCAAGATCACCCGCGCCTGCTTCAAAAGTTTCTCGCCCAAAGGCGTAATGAGGACGGATTTTTTATTGCGCTCGAAAACCTTTGCGTCGAGCTGCGATTCGAGCTCGGCAATGGCGGCACTCAACGTCGACTGAGTAACAAAGCAAGCGTCAGCAGCTTTGGTAAAGTGTTTATGCTCAGCGACTGCGCAGAGGTATTTAAGCTGTTTTATTGAAGGAGACATAACCCGATGGTAATCGAAAAAAACGATGCTGGCACTCGATAAATTCAATTTGAGTGTTGAATGAGCATCGCCTAGACTGCCATTCTATTCGCGATGGGTCATCTAGCCATCACGTTTAATCGTTGTTGTGTCGAGGCCAGCTCGCTTCGCTTTATTTGCAAATGAAACTAGGAGAACACCATGTCATTAAAAGGTTCTAAAACCGAAGACAACTTGAAAGCCGCCTTCGCGGGCGAGTCTCAAGCCAACCGCCGCTATCTCTACTTCGCGCAGAAAGCCGATGTGGAAGGTTATAACGACGTTTCAGCGCTCTTCCGCTCAACCGCCGAAGGTGAAACCGGACACGCTCATGGCCACCTCGAATACCTTGAAGAGGTAGGCGACCCTGCCACTGGCATGCCCATGGGTGGCACAGAAGACAATCTCAAGTCAGCAGTGGCCGGCGAGACACATGAGTACACAGACATGTACCCAGGTATGGCGAAAGATGCGCGCGACGAAGGCTTCGATGAGATAGCTGACTGGATGGAGACTCTCGCTAAAGCAGAGCGCTCACACGCAAATCGCTTCCAGAAGGCACTGGACGCGCTGGACGACTAATACGCGTAGCGAACGCCAATAACTACTCGGGCTCGAGTGGTTATTGGCGACGCTGACAGCGACAAGGCTCGACACCTTCGAGCTAATCTAAAAACACCCAAAAAACGCATTCACACGGAAGAAGATCGCGCACAGGATCTCTCGGAGTTTGGCCATGGCGCACGAAGGAAGAGAAGGTGGCCTTGACGCCCCCACTCGTCACCCTCTAAATCAGAACGATCCACAGTTCTGGGACGAAGACAGTCTCAATAAAGAACTCGAGCGCGTCTATGATATTTGTCATGGCTGTCGCCGCTGCGTGAGTCTCTGCAATGCCTTCCCTACCCTATTTGATTTGATCGATGAAAGCCCAACACTCGAAGTCGATGGCATCGATGTCGCTGACTATAATAAAGTGGTAGACCAGTGTTATCTGTGCGATCTGTGCTATCTGACGAAATGCCCTTACGTGCCGCCCCATGAGTGGAATGTCGATTTTCCTCATCTCATGCTGCGCGCGAAGGCGATAAATTTCAAAAAGGGCGACACCAAATTCCGCGATAACATCATTACCAGCACAGATATGATCGGCAAAGTTGCATCACTGCCGGGTATCAACACACTTGTGAATGTTGGCAATAAGACAGCACCCATCCGCGCGCTGCTCGACAAAACACTTGGCATTCATAAAGACGCCAAATTGCCTCCTTACACCAGCAAGCCGGCACGGAAAACACATGGTGCGCTAATTTTCGATCCTAAAAAGGCCGCGGACAAAGTCATCGAGAATCAGGCTGCGAACGCGACCGTGCACGAACGCGTCACCCTGTTCACGACCTGCTATTGCAATTACAACGAACCTTCGATAGCCGATAGCGTCATTAAAGTATTCGAGCACAATGGCGTCGGGGTCGACCTCGCTGCGCGCGAACATTGTTGCGGCATGCCAAAACTAGAGCTCGGCGACCTCAAGACCGTCGAGAAGCTCATGGAGAAAAACATCCCAGCTCTTTACGAGACAGTTAAGGCTGGCAATGTAATCGTGGCAGCAGTGCCTTCGTGCGTGCTGATGTTTAAGCAAGAGCTGCCGTTGATGTTCCCCGAGAACGAGCGAGTGCAGGCAGTCGCCAAAGCATTTTTCGACCCCTTTGAATACCTGCACAAATTGCATAAAGAGGGCCGATTGAATCTAGACTTCAAACACTCACTTGGCAACGTCAGCTATCACGTCGCGTGCCACCAACGTGTGCAAAACATCGGCCCAAAAACTAAGCTCGTACTCGAACTTATTCAAGACACTATGGTAAAAAACATCGAACGCTGTTCGGGCCACGACGGAACCTATGGCGTTAAGTCGGAGACACTCGAGTTCGCTAACAAAATCGCTCGCCCGATTGTCAAACAGATAGAGCAACAGGCCCCGGATCATTACGGCAGCGACTGCCCTGTCGCCGGCCGTCATATCGAGAACAACCTAAAAAATAAGGCCAAGGACAGCCAAGACGCCATTCACCCACTTGACCTGCTGTGCCTCGCCTACGGTATTTAACGGCGAAGACTAGGCGCATCACAGACACGCGTTAGAACGCTTAAGATAGGATAACTATGAAGAAAATAGCATTGACAGACCTGCTCTCAATCGAAGAGTACAACGCACAGCGCCCTGCAATTCGTCAGTCTATGATGGATCACAAGCAAACGCGTCGACTCCCACTTGGAGATAACGCATCGATTCATTTCGAAGATTATATGGTTATGCGCTATCAAGTACTCGAACTCATTCGCGCTGAAAAAATACGGGGGACTGAGGACCTTGAAGGTGAACTCGAAGCCTATAATCCGCTTATTCCCGATGGTAAAAACCTCAAAGCAACCTTCATGCTCGAATTCCCTGATGAAGGTGAGCGCCGCGAACGGCTGGGCCAACTCATCGGAATCGAAACTCAGGTCTCTATCCAGATAAACGGCTTTGCAGCGGTCTATCCAATTGCAAACGAAGATCTCGAGCGCTCTACTGAGGAGAAGACCTCGGCTGTGCATTTTTTACGCTTCGAGTTTAGTGATGAGATGATCGCCGCCGCCAAGGCTGGTGCAAAGTGGGTCGTCCGCAGCGAGCACATAAACTACCAAGTGGCAGTCGATCCAGTTCCTGAGATGATTCGGGAATCTCTGCTGCGCGATTTCGACTAGACATTGCTGTTTGCATGGCGACGTATCCCGATCGCCACAGCGAGCTAATTGTCCCTAACAGGTTGATCGGGTAGACTCGAGCCAATAACTCGACTATCCGATCACCAAGGACAATTAAAAATGACCCGCTTAAATTCTGTTGCTACCGCGATCGCGGCAGCAGCCCTCCTCGCCTCATCTTTCGTATCAGCTGATCATCATGGCGGTGCCCATGCGAGCTCGATCACAAAAATAGACTCGAATGAATTTGGTATCGATGCCAAAGAAATAGCCGATATCAAAGCGCAAATGCAGGCGGCCGTAGACGGCGGTTTTATCGCTGGCAACATTCTACTAGTCGGCAATAGCGAAGGCGTTGGTGTTCTCGAAACCACTGGCACGCAGGGCCCAGAGCAATCCACTCCGATGGATGAGCAAACTCTTTTCCGCATTTATTCGATGACCAAGCCCATCGTTAGCGTTGCAACAATGACCCTTGTCGAAGACGGCCTCCTCGCAATCTCGGATCCGGTGTCAAAATACATTCCCGAATTTGCCAACATGACGGTCATCAACGAAGAGACCGGCGCAATCTCTTCCGCCGCGAATGAGATGACGGTGCAAGACCTCCTAACACACGAGTCGGGCCTCATCTACGGCATCTTCGACCCACAAAGTGAGCTCGGCAAAATGTATTTTCAAGCAGGCTCACTGCGCTCCGACATCACCGCTTTAACGCTCGCACAAAACTTGGCGGCGCTTCCCCTTCGTTTCGAACCCGGCACTAAATGGAACTATTCCCGCTCAACCGATGTGCTCGGCGCAGTGATCGAAGTCGCGGCGGGTAAGCCCCTCGACGCGCTATTGAATGAGCGAATTTTCGCGCCGCTAGGCATGGATGAAACAACCTTTTTCGTTGATGTCAGCAAGGCCGCTAGAATCGCACACCCTATCCATGGCGAGATGGCTGACCCTACTGTTGTGACGCCTATGCTCAGCGGCGGCGGTGGCCTGCATTCGACGACCGAAGACTATGTGCGCTTCGCGAGCATGTTGCTCGGCGGCGGCGAATACAATGGCACTCGGATCCTCGAGGCTGACACGCTTACTGCAATGCAGCAGAAATTCATCGGCGATAGTGTTGACCGCAGCGCCTACTTCTTTGGCTCACGCGGCGATTGGGGGCTTGGCTTCCACCTCCAGTCGATCCCTGGCGCAGACAACGAAGGCCCTTTCAACTTCGGCTGGCAAGGCGTCGGTGGCACGGTCTTTATCGTTGACCCAACCAATGACTTTTTTATGCTCTACATGGCGCAGGTTCGTGGCGGCCCAGCCGGCGCGCCAATGGATCTCACCAAAGCGCAGGCTGCCGTGTACAAAGCTATGCTGAACTAAGTCGGCTCAAACCGATTCAAATCGCGCTTTCGATCGTTAAAAACGATTGGAAGCTGCGATATTATTCATTTTATTGATTTTGATTACAGGTCTATTGTGTTTGCAAGTGAGACGATAATTCCTCACACAAATCCCTAAAGGAGAACATCATGGGACTTCGCATTAACGACACAATACCAAACTTGCATGTGGAAACAGATCAAGGCTCGTTCGACCTACACGACTGGATTGGAGATAGCTGGGCTATTTTATTCAGCCACCCGAAAGACTTTACTCCTGTCTGCACAACCGAATTCGGCGCTGTTGCTCAGCTAGCAGCCGAGTGGGAAAAACGCGGCACCAAGGTAATCGGCCTGTCTGTTGACGACGTCGAGGATCATGTGGTGTGGAAACGCGATATAGAACGATTCTCGAATGCTAAAGCCGGTTTCCCTATTATTGCGGATAAGTCACTTGCCGTTGCGAAGGCGCTAGATATGCTTCCTGCTGAGGCCTATCTACCTGATGGCCGCACCGCTGCAGACTCTGCTAGTGTGCGAGTGGTGTTTATCATTAGCCCCGATAAGAAGTTGCAACTCTCTATGACCTATCCTATGTCGGTAGGCCGTAATTTCGCCGAAGTACTGCGTGCACTAGACGCCTTGCAAACCACCTATAAAACACCGATAGCAACACCGGCGAACTGGGTTCAGGGGCAAGACGTCATCGTAGCCTTGTCACTCGATGATGCGGCGGCGAGAGAAAAATTTGGCGAGATCAATGTCGTGCTGCCCTATCTAAGAACGACTAAATCACCCAAGTAACAAAACGGCGGAATTTTTCATTCACTTTAGCCGAGCAAATCATATTTGCGAAGATAGCCGCGGAGTTGGTGATAACTTACCGACAGCAGCTCTGCGGCCTTCTTTTGGTTGAACTGCGCACGCTCAAGCGCCTGTTTGAGCAGTGCTATTTCGAAATTTTGTACCTCTTGTTTAAAGTCTATCTCCGCTCCATCCAAAACTTTCCCAGCACTCAGGCTAGATGCAGCAGCGCTGCCGTTTGAGGGGTTCGAATCATCTGATCCACTGCCGCCCCCTATTTCTAGGCCCTCTTCAGACCCGACTGCATTACTCGCACCACCCAGGCGATAAGGCGAATCGAAAGGATCGAAAACAAGCGCATTGATCGCGCCCTCTTCATTCAAGTAGACCGCACGTTCGATCACGTTTTTGAGTTCGCGAATGTTCCCCGGCCACGAATACCGCACGAGTGCTTTTTGCACGCGATCACCGAATCCCATGAAGGCCTCACCACCAAGCTCTTTCACCATACCCACTGCAAAATGCTCAGCGAGTATCAGAATATCTTCGCCGCGCGCCCGCAGGGGCGGCAGCGTGACGACGTCGAAAGCGAGTCTGTCTAATAGGTCCTCTCGAAACCTACGCTGACGGGCAAGCCTAGGCAGGTCTTCATTAGTTGCTGCGACAAGGCGAACATCGACCGTCAGTGTTTCGTTACCGCCAAGCCGCTCAAACTCACCGTATTCGATTACCCTGAGTATTTTTTCTTGCACAGCCATCGCTGTCGTTGCCAACTCATCAAGGAATAATGTGCCTCCATCGGCGCGTTCGAAATAGCCTTTACGTAGCTTCGTCGCACCGGTAAAAGCTCCTGCCTCGTGCCCGAACAGCTGCGCTTCGAGCAGCGACTCGCTCATCGCTGCGCAGTTAACTTTGAGAAACGGCGCATCCCATCGCGGAGAAAGATAATGCAGGCGCGCTGCGATCAACTCTTTGCCGGTGCCGCGCTCCCCTACGATCAGCACCGATTTATTGAGGGGTGCCACGCGCGAAATATGCTCCTGCATCTCGAGGAAACACGCTGACTCGCCGATCATTCGGGGCACTTGTGCAGGCGCCGTACCGCGCGCAATGTCTCTATCCGCCGCTTTTTGATCCATGCTATTTCTTTTCCTTATTTTTCGATGACAACAAAAGCGCACCGATGCACCCACCGGTTTTAGTGAACTATGCTCGCCCGACTAAACTCGCTGGACCATCCCTGTGTGGCCAAAATTACTACTAGGTAGCTTATTTGACCACCTCGGTGCGAATAAACTTTCAGATAGAAAATTTATAGTAATAATATCAGCGTCTTACTAAGAGCCACTAAGTTGGCACAGTCTATGCAATTCCTATACCAGACAGCAATAAAGGGCGCCTCGGCCCGATCCAGCACATGCGAAGGCTGAATCAAATACCGATAGGACACCCGCCAATAAAGCGAAACGGCTGCCTCACAAACGAGGCACATGACAGACAGAGGAAACAGCAATGAGCATATTTACTCGACTTTCGGACATCGTAAACTCCAACATCAGCGCCTTGCTAGACAAAGCAGAAAACCCCGAAAAAATGATCCGCATGGTCATTCAAGAAATGGAGGAAACCCTCGTGGAAGTCCGCAGCACGACTGCGAAAGTGATCGCCGACAAAAAGACCCTCAAGCGTCGCGTCGATACCCTGCATAAGCAATCACACGACTGGGAACAAAAAGCTGAGCTCGCTCTGTCGAAAGGACGAGAAGATCTCGCTAAAGCAGCCTTGGTCGAACGCTCGGCGATTAACTCAAGCGTTGCGATTACCGAGACAGACCTCGCAAAGCTTGATGAAACGCTCGACAAACTCAGCAGCGAGATCGAACTCCTTCAAGCCAAGCTTAACGATGCGCGCGCGCGTCAGAAAACTATTCTACTACGCACCAAGGCAACACAAAGCCGCCTAAGCGTTCACGACAAACTCAAAAGCCACACTATAGACAGCGCGCTCAACAAGTTTGAGCATTTCGAGCGCAAAATCGATCAGATGGAAGGACAACTTGAGATGGGGCATGTCGAACAACGCGGCCTGCAGAGCGAGTTCGAAGAATTAGAGCGCCAGGAGCAAATTGATGCCGAACTCGCCGCACTTAAGGCTAAGATGGCGAAATCGGCTGCTAACGCTGCCGAGCAGCCATAGGCGATGGCGCTGCGAACCGCTAGACTCTCAATCTAGCGCTTAACGCCAGTGCTCATCGCACTTGTGTGCGGCAACGCCCAGGCAACTCATTTACCCAATGGCCTCCTTACCGCTCGGGGCAATTGTAAAAAACAGGCACTTATTATGAATGCTTTCGTTTTCATCATCTCAATCGTCGGCATGGTCCTCTCTTTTGTCACGTTCTGGATTCTGCTTGCCCGCAAGGATCGACACAAAATATCCGTGCAGGCAGGTAGCCAGTACAACTTAGATGATCTCTCGTCTATGGCGCAGTCGCTTACCGAGCGCATAAACATACTCGAATCGATTCTCGATGCCGAGGTACCAGACTGGAGGGCTAACAATGAGCAATCCTAAACTGCGCGCGACGCTTAATCTCGATTCGGACAATGCTCGCTGGCTCGGCGTCTGTGCCGGAATAGCACGCTGGCTCGACCTCCCTACCGCTCTGGTCCGTGTCATCTTTGTTATCTGTGTTATTAGTTGGCCGACGTTACTCATTGCGTATGTAATTACCTATTTCGTCCTTGGCCGAGGCATAACACCTGACTCGGTACAGGACTACTTTCGCGGTGCCGACACCGCAGAGCACTTTCGCAAGTTAAACTATCGCAAGCCACTCTACCGCTACCCGGCGCAAGGCCGTATTGCAGGGGTCTGTGCGGGCATCGCCAACTATCTCGAGATAAAAACTTTTTGGGGCAGACTTGCAACGCTAGGATCAGTTTTCCTGTTTGGCCCGTTTACCCTGCTCGGCTATATCGTCTGCTGGATAGCTATCGATATCGACCCCAATGAGCCCGCAAGCACAGGCCGTCGTGCAGAAAGGCGGCGCCGCCGCGCAGAGAGAAAAGCAGCTAAAGAGGCGCGTAGAAACGCCACATTCCATCGAGAGCAATCGGCTAAAAGCGATAAGCACCGCAGAGCGGCCTTTACCGATACCCGCTCTGAATACAGCACTGATGAATCTGCACACTCAGCGCACGAAAACGTGAGGCCACGCTATGACGAAGCTCAGTGTACGGAAGTCTTCCGGGTACTTGAGCTTAGACTGCGCGAAATCGAAGCTTATATGACCTCGAAACGATTTAGGCTGCACTGCGAGATCAATCGGATCTAGAGTGCGCTCACAGCCTTTGCTCCAATCGGACAAGCGAGTAAACTGCTAGCGAACTAGAATCATGGCGCTATCGTAAATACGAGTAGCGAGCATCGATTCGAAAAGCCTGAGCAGGATTACTCTGCCGATTGAGATCTTATGAAATACTGTTACCACTGCGCCGCCGAACTAATCCATAAAATCCCCGAAGGAGATGACAAGCTTCGCCATTGCTGCGACGCATGCGACACCATTTTTTACCAGAACCCAAACAACGTCGTCGGCACGCTGCCTTATTACGGCGACAAGGTTTTACTGTGTAAGCGCGCAATCGAACCAAGGCTTGGGAAATGGACATTGCCTGCAGGTTTTATGGAAAACGGAGAGTCGAGTCTGGAGGGTGCTATTCGCGAGACTCGCGAGGAGGCAGGGGCGACAATCAATGTGCGAGAAGACAGCCTGTACACGCTATTTAATCTGCCCAAAATTAATCAGGTTTATTTATTCTTTCGCGCAGAACTTGCCGACTTAAACTTCGCGGCAGGGGTCGAGTCTCTTGAGGTTGCTCTGTTTGCCGAAGAGGACATCCCATGGGACGAACTGGCATTTCCCGTAGTTCACAGCACACTTAAACACTATTTTGCCGATCGCCAGGAGCAGAAATTTCCCGTGCGCATGTTTGATGTTCACTACAGTCCTGAACGCAAAATCACCACGACGCTAATCAGCAACAGCGCGTATTAGCTGTTTAAAACTCTCACTCGCTATAAATCGCTGCGATTGTCGCATCTAGCTGTTTTTTCATTGCTTCTGCATCGTTGTGCACAATATTGATGTGACCGACTTTGCGATTTGGCCGCACAGACTTGTTGTAGGTGTGGAAAAACGCGTTTCTCTTCAGCGCAGTCTGCGCGTTAACCTCTACACCCAATAAATTCACCATCCCCGCAAAACCATGCACCTCGGTGCTTCCCAGAGGCAAGCCCGCAATCGCACGCAGGTGGTTTTCGAATTGACTAGTCGCCGCGCCCTGCTGAGTCCAATGACCGCTGTTGTGCACACGCGGCGCCAGCTCATTAACCAAGAGTTTGCCGTCGACGACAAAACACTCGATAGCAAGCACGCCTACATAGTCGATATTGCCGAGAACCCTTTCGGTAAGATCTTCGATCTGTTTTGCTAAGCCTTCATCTATATCTTGCGCGGGGGCAAGTGAGGCGCGAAGAATACCGCCTTCGTGCCAGTTCTGTGTAGCGGGATACGAGGCAGTTCTGCCGTCTGCAGCCCTAACAAGAATCAGTGAGATTTCGCGGCTGAAATTCACGCGCTTCTCTACAACTGATTCAACAATTGAGCCGCGCGACACGAGAAACTCTGTCAAATCACCAGCAGTATCCATCTTCCACTGATTGAGCCCGTCATAGCCGTCTTCGCAGGTTTTAACGATAACAGGGAAGCCGAGTTGCTCGATCGCCAGCTTAAGCTCGGCCACTGTGTTAACAACAATTTTCGGCGCCATGGCAGCACCAACGCCTTCGATAAATTCTTTCTCGCAGCCGCGGTTCTGGCAGATCCTCACCGCTTTGGGATCAGGATATACTGCACAGTGATTCTTTAATGCCTCGAGCAAATCAACCGGCACACTTTCTTTCTCGACGGTGATTACATCGGGTTTCTCGAGTGAGGCGTACACCCTTGCTGCGAGTTCGGTAATGGCCATTGCCTCAAACCCATCGGGCATAGGCACGAGCTCTCCGAGTCCTCGGACACAGTCACCAGTATCGCCGGGCTCGGCCAGAAAAGAGAATTTGAATCCTAAAGGCCACCCAGCAAGGGAAAGCATCCGAGCAAGTTGGCCGCAGCCAATAATTCCTATCCGCATTACTACACGTCCACCGGTATGCTGTCGGTTTGTGCTTTGCGCCACGCGATCAATCGCTGGCTTAAGCCTGAATCTTTAAGCGCAAGTATTTGCGCAGCCATGAGTCCTGCATTGTACGCACCGGCCTCACCTATCGCCTGACAGGCTACCGCGACACCTTTGGGCATCTGGACCATCGACAGCAGGCTATCCATTCCTTTTAGCTGCTTGCTCGATACAGGGACGGCAATCACAGGAAGATGGGTCATCGCAGCCGCCATGCCGGCAAGGTGAGCTGCGCCCCCGGCGCCGGCGATAATGACATCGATGCCGCGCGTGTGCGCCTGCGTTGCGAATTCGAAAAGCCGCGCAGGGGTGCGATGGGCTGAGACTATTTTGAGCTCGAATTCGACCCCTAGCTCAGACAAGGGTGTAGTCGCTGCGCGCATGGTCTCGAGGTCTGACTTAGATCCCATGATTATCGCCACTCGAACGCCGCTGCTCTCGACTTGGTCTGCGACTTCTGAACCTGGCATTGGCTTCTCCCGCCGTTGCTATGCGGGACGCCCCGCGAAAAACACTGCATTATAGAGACTTTTGCTTAGCGCAGAACCCCTAATTTTCGGTAAGTGTCTGATAAATAGCTCTAACTCTTGCTCAGCGTTTTCGAAACTTGACTGAGCCTGGCAAGCTCGGATGCCTATAATTCGTGTTAGCCGTTATTCCGCTACTCGTGGCTGCTAGCCATGCCACAGCCGTGCATTACGGAATAGGCGCATACTTGGCGCATCTTCTTTCCAATCCTCCGGATGCCATGAATTTTGGCTCGCACGGAATACGCGCTCTGGATGCGGCATCATCAGGGTTACACGACCGTCGACACTGCTTAATCCGGCGATCGCATCGCTCGCGCCGTTTGGGTTTGCGGGATAGCGCATAGTCTTTTCGCCGCTTGCGTCTACATAGCGCATCGCTGCCGAATTAGACGCGGCGAAGGCCTCGGCATCGGCGCTGGATGCGAAGCTTGCTCGACCCTCACCATGGGCGACCGCAATCGCGAAACGCGAGCCCTGCATATCGCGCATAAACGCAGAAGCCGAGTTCTCGATACGAACGAGCGAGAGGCGTCCTTCGAACTGCTCCGAGCGATTGCGCTGAAACGAGGGCCAGTTCTGAGCGCCGGGTATCAGTTCGCTAAGATGCGACAACATCTGGCATCCGTTGCACACGCCTAGACTGAGTGTGTTGGGATTAGCAAAGAACGCCTCGAACTGCGCACGGAGAGCATCATTAAACAGAATCGTTTTCGCCCAGCCGCCGCCGGCGCCTAAAACGTCACCGTAGGAGAAGCCGCCACAGGCGACGAGCGTCGAAAATTCCTTGAGGCTGCGACGCCCCTTCAACAAGTCAGTCATGTGGATATCTATCGCCTCAAAACCCGCGCGATCGAATGCCGCGGCCATCTCGACCTGGCCATTCACGCCCTGCTCGCGCAGAACCGCTATTTTGGGACGAACGCCTGTCGCAATATACGGCGCGGCAATGTCCTCATTCACATCGAAACTCAGCGCCGCATTAAGACCTGGATTCTTCATGTCGAGGAGCAGATCGTATTCTTCCTGCGCGCAGTCGGAATTATCTCGTAACTTTTGCAAATGATAGCTGGTCTCGGCCCACGTGCGCTGCAGAGAAGAAAGTGGTGCTGAGAAAAGCACTTTGCCGTTTGATACGATGCGCAGCAGAGGGTTATCTTGGAGCTCTCTATTGGTCGCGTTGCTTGCCTCGACAGCTGCAATAACTTGCGTGCAGTCGCCTAGCCCTGATTCATAGGCAAGCTCGACAAAGCGCGCAACGTGTTCGCTGCGTATCTGCAAGACGACACCAAGCTCTTCGCTGAACAGCGCCTCGATCGGCGCAGCACCCGCCAAGTCGAGCGTAGCACCGCAGCGACCCGCGAAGGCCATCTCCACCACCGCAGCCAAAAGCCCACCGTCGGAGCGATCGTGATAGGCAAGTAAGAGGCCTTCGGTGCGCGCCGCTTTTAATAGCGAAAAAAGACCCAACGTATCGCTCGCCGAGTCGAGGTCTGGCGCTGTGCCTTCGAGCGTCCGGAATACTTGGCCGAGCGCAGAACCGCCCAGTCTGTTCTTACCGCGCCCTAAATCTACAAGCACTAACTGCGTGTCGCCTGCTGTAGTTTTTAGTTCGGGCGTGAGCGTACCGCGAATATCTAGCAGCGGCGCAAACGCCGAAATAACGAGCGACAGCGGCGCAGTATTACTCAGCGCCTCGCCCTCTTGTTCCCAGACTGTGCGCATAGACATAGAGTCTTTGCCGACGGGAATACAGATGCCGAGCTGCGGGCAAAGGGTCATCGCCACCGCCTCGACAGTCTTGTATAGCTTGTCATCTTCGGTGTCGTAACCCGCAGCGACCATCCAGTTAGCCGACAGCTTTACCTCGCCCAGCGATTCAATATCGGCGCAAAGAATATTAGTTAGCGCCTCGCCGATTGCCATGCGGCCCGAGGCCGGCGCATCGAGCAGTGCCAGCGGTGTGCGCTCGCCCATCGCCATCGCCTCGCCCGTGTAGCCGTTAAACGAATTGGCAGTAACCGCCGCGTCGGCAACTGGAACCTGCCACGGCCCAACCATCTGATCCCTGTGCACAAGTCCAGTAATAGTTCGGTCGCCAATCGTTATCAAAAAACTCTTACTTGCAACGCAAGGCAAGCTGAGTACGCGCGTTATCGCATCGCCAAGCTCGATCGAGGCTGTATCAAAAATCGAGGAGCGCACTACGCTGGGGTCAGTCTTGCGATGCATTTTAGGCGGCTTACCAAAAAGCACATCCATCGGCAAGTCGATCGGCTTATTGCCAAAATGCGCGTCGGAAAGCTCAATGCGCTTCTCCTCTGTCGCCTCGCCGACTACCGCATAAGGGCAGCGTTCGCGCTGACAGAGGGCCTCGAATACATCGAGGTTTTCGGGTTTAACCGCGAGCACATAGCGCTCTTGTGATTCGTTACACCAAATCTCGAGTGGCGACATCTGCGATTCGGCACTAGGAATAGCGCGCAAATTAAAGCGCCCACCGGTACCGCCGTCTTTAACCAGTTCGGGCAATGCATTCGAGAGCCCTCCGGCACCTACATCGTGAATAAAGGCAATCGGATTGTCGCCGCCCATTTGCCAGCAGCGGTCTATGACCTCCTGACAACGGCGCTCCATCTCTGGGTTCTCGCGCTGCACTGAAGCGAAGTCGAGATCTTCGTTACCCGCCCCCGCTGCCATCGACGACGCTGCGCCACCGCCAAGGCCGATCAGCATTGCAGGGCCACCTAAGACGATAAGCTGTGCGCCTGCTTCGATGCCTGTTTTAACCACATGGTCGTCACGAATATTACCGAGGCCACCGGCGATCATTATCGGCTTGTGATAGCCGCGCACTTCTCGCTCGCCTGCGTCGTTGACCCATTCCTCTTCGAAGCTGCGGAAATAACCACAGAGATTCGGCCGGCCGAATTCATTGTTAAACGAGGCGCCGCCAATAGGACCCTCGAGCATAATATCTAGCGCAGAGGCGATATGCGCTGGTTTACCGAAGTCGACCTCCCACGGCTGCAGTAGCGCAGGGATTTTTAAGTTCGACACCGAAAACCCAGTGAGGCCGGCTTTAGGTTTAGAGCCCGTACCGGTTGCGCCTTCGTCTCGAATTTCACCGCCAGAGCCCGTAGCCGAACCAGGAAAGGGTGCTATCGCCGTTGGGTGATTATGTGTCTCCACTTTCATTAGAATGTGGATAGGCTCAGCGCTAAACCCGTAACACTGATTCGCAGCACTGGGCATAAAACGCTCGGCGGTATACCCCTTCATTACCGCTGCGTTATCCGAATAAGCCGACAGCACCCCGTTGGGTGACACCGCATACGTATTGCGAATCATGCCGAAAAGCGAATGTGGCATCTGCTGTCCGCCGATTTCCCAACTCGCGTTAAAAATTTTGTGCCTGCAATGCTCTGAGTTGGCTTGGGCGAACATCATCAATTCGATGTCGTTGGGGTTGCGCCCCAATTTTGTAAACTGCTCGCTCAGATAATCGATCTCGTCTTCGGCCAGCGCAAGGCCCAGCGTTTTATTCGCCTGCTCTAGCGCACCTCTACCCTGCCCTAATAAATCTACGCACTGCAGCGCCTGCGGCTCAGCGTTCTGAAATAAACGCTCTGCTTGCTGCACGCTGTCGAGCACCGATTGCGTCATTCTGTCGTGCAGCAAAGCATCGACAGTCGACAATTCACTGATACCGAGTTCGGCACTAAGTGTCAGGGTATAAACAATGCCGCGTTCCACGCGGCGTACCTTATCTAGGCCGCAGTTGTGAATTATATCGGTGGCCTTGCTCGACCAAGGCGAGAGTGTCCCTTTACGTGGAACGACGAGCCTATGAACGGACAGCGTAGGAGATTGTGTTGACTCGCCGGTGTCGAGCGCATTCTCGCCGTAGTGCAGCAGCGACCCAAGTGTACCGGACTCATGCTCTGTGAGAGACGAGGATTCGACCAAGTGAAGGAAACGTGCGTCGATCGCGAGAACGGAGGGCACTGCAGCTTGGAGGGTGACGAGAAGCCGTGAGGTTTTGAATTCCGATAGAGCTGTCGCTCCAAACAACGCCTGCATCGTATGTGTCCTTGTGACGAGACTCTGAATTTGAAGCGCGCCATGATAGTCGAAATAGCATCAAATTGCGCTCAATTTGATGCCAAAAGACGCCGAGGCGAGGAGTGTAAAAAGGAACGGGGGGCAAGAAAGAGCTAAGCATACAACTGAAAGCGCGAGCTAATTAAATCCTAGAAGCGGCTGGATTCTGGCCTTTTCGGAAGGTACAACAGCTATTCCCTCTGAGTCTTCGACCCAGAAATCAACGGCTGCGAGCGTTGTTATGTCTTGGCGATCGCCCTGAAACTTTGGCTCCGCGCGCACCGTGTAGGTCTCTCCCGGCTGAGCGGTAAATCGAAGGACACGACTTACCTCAGTCTGAGCCGCTGCGTAGTCAATAAGCGCGGGGGCAAGACCGCGTTGGCTGCCATGATCCCATGAATAGTAGACTTCTATTTCACGATAACCCGGCACTACCTCCACCGCGGCTATCTGCTCTCGAGAACTAAGCTGCATATCATCAACCCGCAAAAACCTGACGACATCAACATAGCGATTCATCAGATCGTTTCGGACTAACTGACCTCCGCGGATAACCGACACCTGCATCTGCGAATTAACCTCACCAACGTAGGCTTTAAACGCTTGCGCATTGGTGACACAACCACCAAGCAGCGCTACGAGGGCGAGAATCAGTGCAAGTTTTTTAGTCGCCCTAACCACACTCACTGCACCGAGCATGCTCTGCGTTGCTTTGCGATCTTGTAAATTCATGGTTCGCGCTCAGAAAAGACGGGACGTATTCGCTCTGGGGTATTGATATCGAACCGCAAAAGTACAATTTTACACGCTGCGAGGCAAGCATTAGTGAGGCTTACCAATCTAAATCAGCGTTTTCGCTTAGCGCGAAAAAAAGTCGACACCAACGCGCCGCATTCGTCTGCGAGGACACCTTCGGTCACGTCAATTTGATGATTGTAAAATGGCTGTCCTGCGAGTTGCAGCTGACTAACCACTGCCCCTGCCCGCGGCTCGCGCGCACCGAAGACGACGCGCTGCACCCGAGAATGAATAATCGCTCCCATACACATAGTGCAGGGCTCAATAGTGACGTAAAGAGTAGAAAAAGGAAGCCGGTAATTTTTGCGCAGCTCAGCGGCCTTTCTCAACACAGCAATCTCGGCGTGCGCGCTCGGATCACAACCGCTTATTGGGGCGTTAAATGCGGCAGCGACAAACTCACCATCGATTACCAACACCGCGCCAACGGGTACTTCACCGAGTGACTCAGCTTCGCGCGCCTGTTCAATTGCAAGTCGCATCCACGCGGTGTCTTGCGCAATGGATACTGGCGTGTCCGCCGAATCAGTCATAGCGATCTCTGTTTGCTCACTCTACCAACAAGGTAGAGGCCTATGGACACTGCTGGGCCAATAAACACAGCGAACAACAGCGTCCCAAGTCCTGCAACGCCCCCGAGTGACCAGCCTATACCAACCACCGTTAGCTCGATGCTCATCCGCACCAGCGCAACAGGCAACCCTGTTACGCGCTGCAAACCAGTCATCACTCCATCGCGAGGCCCAGGCCCCAAATTAGCGATGAGGTAGAGCCCACTCCCAAGACCGACAATAAACACGCCGAGCATGGTTTGGATAATACCCGACACAGTCCCTGCCATCTGCGGGAGATACGGTAGTGACAACTCCATCACCGCCGCGATTATTATAATATTTAATAGTGTTCCAAGGCCTGGCATTTGGCGCAGCGGTATCCATAACACCAAGACACCTACGCCGATAAAGAATGTCGACATCCCGATCCCTAAACCTGAGGTATTAGCGACGCCTTGCGAAAAAACCGTCCATGGACTCACGCCAACACCGGCATTGATAAGAAGGGCCTCGCCGACACCAAATAAAACCAGGCCAATGCAAAGTAGCACAAAGGTACGCAAGGCCGGAAAAAAATTAAGCGGCCGTGGCGAGCTCCAGCTTACCGTGGGCACTGTTTTAACGCGCAAAAAATCGAGCATCTAAATTCCCTAGAAGAATAGCTGGGAGGCGAGCCTATTCAAAGATAACGGTACGACCATGAAAGACCACCGCCTTATGCTCAAGCACTTTTTTTAGCGCCTGCGCAAAGACTTTCTTCTCAGTATCGCGGCCAATTTGTTTGAGTTTATCGACTGAATAGCCCGAACGGATGCGCGAGACATCCTGTTCAATAATTGGCCCTTGATCCAACGCCGGAATAACAAAATGTGATGTCGCACCCATCAATTTGACACCTCGCTCATACGCCATCTCGTAGGGCTTAGCGCCGACGAATGACGGCAAAAACGAGTGGTGGATATTGACGATGGGACAGCCTGCCTTGGCGATAAACTCCGCACTAAGAATTTTCATATAGCGCGCTAAACCTATAAAATCGGGCACGTGCCTTGCAATTATTTCAAGCTGCTGAGATTCGAAATCGGGATTGTCGGTGGTAGGGATAAAATAAAAGGGAATGCCGAGTCTCGCCGCAATCGCACTGTGATCGAAGTTACCAATAATGAAACTCACCTCAGCGTCAACGAGATCCCCCAGCTCGATTTTATTCAACACCTCGAGCAGCGCATGCGGCTCCCGTGACACAAAGAGTCCGAGCGATTGAGGTTTATTGAAAAAGTGAATATCGAGTTCGCCTCCTTCGCTCACAGGCAGCGACGAAAACTCGCTGTTGAATGCTTTGGCATCAGACCATGCTCCGTTGTCTTCCCATTCGATACGGATAAAAAAACGATCGACCTCCACATGCTGTTCTAGCGCTAAGATATTGCAACGATGCTGAGCGAGGTAAGCCGACAGCTCCGCAACGATGCCCGGTCTGTCGGGGCAGTGAAAGGTAAAACAGATCATGCGATTAGTCTCGGAAGCTTGTCGGTATTCGATTTAGTCTAGTTTTCGCTAGAGCCGGAGTATAAGACGAAAAAGGGTTTTGCGCATGAAGAAGACATAGTACTAGGGTCTTGTAGTTCGCGTTTTCGGCCCAAGCTGCGTCGCGGTTAAGTCATAGGCAAGTTTCACCCAATCGCAAAGTAGCGGACGCGTATCGCGCGGATCGATAACCTCTTCGATCCCAAATGCCTCTGCGGTGCGCAGCGGCGAGCGGTATTGCTCAAGCATTGCCTCGATTTCTCGACGTTTAGCATCCGGGTTTTCAGAAGCCTCGATCTCGCGCCGGTACGCCGCCTGCACACCGCCTTCGATAGGCAGCGAGCCCCAGTCGGCAGAGGGCCAGGCGTAACGCAAATTGAGGCCATCGGAGTTTCCATGGCCCGCACCCGCCACACCGTAGCAACGCCTGATAATCACCGACACCCAAGGCACGGTCGCCTGTAAACACGCCATCAGTGCCCTGCTGCCGAGTCTTACCGTGCCCGCCTCCTCGGCTTCAATACCGATTAAAAAGCCAGGATTATCGACGAGATTAACGATGGGGAGATGAAATGTGTCGCAAAGATCAACGAAGCGCATCATCTTCTCTGATGACTGCGCGTCTACAGCGCCGCCGTGGAACTTCGTGTCGTTCGCCATAATCCCAACGGCGTAACCATCGAGTCGTGCAAGCCCAATAGTGAGCGAGCGGCCATAGCCTGCATTGATTTCAAAAAAAGAGTCTTTATCAACGATCCCCGCGATAACCTCTCGCACTTCATACATCTGACGTCGATCGCGCGGGATCACGCTGAGCAGCGACTCCTCTTTACGATCGGCAGAATCTTGAGAATTAACACGCGGCGGTAGATGCCATACGCTTTGGGGCAGATATGACAAAAACTGAGCAATCTGTTCAAAGGCCTCCGCTTCGCTTTCGACCTCGTTATCAACGGCGCCGCTGCCGTGCGCGTGAATCTGCGAGCCTCCTAATTCATTCTTACCAACAGGTTTGCCGAAGCTACGTTCTACAACCGGGGGGCCAGCAACAAACATTTGGCTTGTGCCTTTCACCATGAGCGAGAAATGCGAGATCGTCGTTCGCACTGCCCCAAGCCCGGCAACCGAGCCCATGCAAGCGCAGACAACCGGAACATGACCGAGCAGGCGCATTGTCGTTTCGATTCCTTTGAGGGCTGGAACATAGGAGTGGCCTACCATCTCGAGAGTCTTGACGCTTCCTCCACCCCCGCTGCCATCGATTAACCTGACAAGCGGGAGTCTCATCTCCAGAGCATAGCGCTCGCCGTAGCCGCTTTTGTCTCCTACTTTTGCATCCGCCGAGCCACCACGTACGGTGAAGTCATCACCGCCTAGAACGACTTTGCGGCCATTAATAAGGGCAGTACCTAAAACAAAATTTGACGGCACAAAGTCTTGCATTTCGCCTTCGTCATTGTAAGTGGCTTTGCCTGCAAGCGCCCCAATCTCATGAAAGGAGCCCTCATCGGCCAGCGCAGCAACACGCTCACGAACAGTTAGCCTGCCATTATCATGCTGTCTTGCGACTCTCTCTTCACCGCCCATTTTGTATGCGAGCGCCTCGCGCTTCCTGAGCTCATCGACTTCTTTCTGCCAACTCATCATTATTCTCTCTTTCGAACTACGCGTTTGAATTCATTAGATCCAGCGCCTGATACGGGCTTTGAACTGGGCATAGTCGTCTCCAAAGGTCTCTTGCATTTGCACCTCTTCTTTCAGCACAAATAGCTGCCTGATGATGAGGAAAAACACTAGGAGCACGAGCAACCCCATTACATTATTGACCAGCAGTGTGACGCCGATGAGGCAAAAGAACATCCCTAGATACATCGGATTGCGGGTAAAACAGTAGGCTCCGCTAACGACCAGTTTTGTTGATTCACTAAAGGGCACTATGCCGGTCTTTGCCTTAGAAAAGAGTCGTGCTGCCGACGCTGCGAGAATGAGTCCAATAACTAAAAAGAGTAAGCCTCCAATTAGAGCAAAAGCGCCGGAAACAAACGGCACAGGAACTAACCAATCAATACCAATGATCGATGCAATGCTAAGAACAAGATAATGCGGCGGATAAAGTCTAGAGGCCATTTTCATAGAATTCTTTTTTTGTTAACCAAGGGGCTATTATTGAGACGTGATTGTCGGTTTTCTGCAAAGCTATAAATGTGATCGATGTTCTTTACCTTGAATCTGATTGGCTATTGCGACCAGCACTACAAGCGCATCGATGAAGAGCGCTCCTGCAAGCACTGAGACATACGCCTGACCCCAGATTAGTATAATGCCGATAAACATCGCCTTGCTGCCGCCCGATACGTTAAGACAAAAAGTGCGCAATGCAGGCCTGCGCGCGCCGATTATGAGAAGTATGCCCATCAGCCCTACAAGGCCTGACCAACCGCGTGCCAGAAGCAATGCGAGCGGATCCTCCGATAGCGCACCAAACATCGACTGTTGGATTTCGGAGGGTGCGATTAACCCAAGACCAACGAGCGCTGTACCGATCCCAGTAACCCACATAAAAATGACCAATAGTTTTTCTTTGTTCATACCCACGCCTCCATACCCTTTTCGTTATCTTACTTTGCTATTTTTAACTTCCAGTCTGAGAGCTATTTACTCTAACTTCGGTCGCGCTTATTCGAGAGTATCTCAATGACGGTGCATTCACCAAACTAGCTTGATCAAGCTAGCTTAAACGGAGTAAGCGAAGCTACAATCGGGCTCGACGGCTCAGTACGCAGCGAGCGTCCCAATTTCCTTTGCGGTCCCGAGTACAAGCACCTGACGCTTGTCCGACAGAGACTCAATTACCAGGAGCAACGCGTATGAAATCTCCACTTAACACTCTTCTCATGGCCACAAGTTTAGCTACGATTGCCGGACACGCAGCAGCGGCAGACACGTGGGACGTTAATAGCCCTTCATTCGGCGCAGAAGTCATGACGGCTCAGCTCGATGTTACAGAAGGCACGTGGCTCAATGTCGATGTCTCCCCCGATGGCCAATCGGTTTTATTCGATTTACTCGGCGACATTTACCAGATGCCTATCGATGGCGGGGAAGCTGTAGCACTAACAAGTGGACTCGCCTGGGACATGCAGGCGCAATATAGCCCCGATGGGCGCCGTATCGCCTTCACCAGCGATAGCGCGGGTGGGGATAATATTTGGACGCTCGACCTCGAAAGCGGCGCAACACATCAGGTAACGCACGAGTCTTTCCGGCTTCTGAATAGCCCGACATGGAGCCCAGATGGCCGTTTTATCGCTGCCCGCAAACACTTCACCACCTCCCGCTCGCTTGGCACCGGCGAGGTATGGCTCTATGACAGCACGGGTGATGACGCTATCGCAGGTCAGCGTATTGTCGCGCGTCCGAGTGAAAACTTTCAGAAAGAACAGGGCGAACCCGCTTTCGCACCGGACGGCAGCGCGATCTACTTTGTGCGCAATGTGTCACCGGGAAATACGTTTATCTACCATGAGGACAGCAACACCGAATTGTTCCAGATTCGCCAAGTGGATCTTGCTACAACCGAGATAACGACGGTTGTAGGAGGCCCTGGAGGCGCAGTGCGCCCTACGCCATCGCCAGATGGTAGCAAGCTCGCTTATGTAAAACGCGTACGCGCGGAATCACGCCTCTTCGTTATGAACCTCGCCACTGGCGAAGAGCGCATGGTTTACGCAGAACTCGACCCAGACATGCAAGAGACCTGGGCTGTGCATGGTTTTTACCCAACTATGGAGTGGACACCGGACTCCGACGCCATCGTCTTTTGGGCCAAAGGCAAAATTTTTAAGTTGGACCTTGCGTCCGAAGCTACGACAGAAATTCCTTTCCATGTTGCCGATACCCGAAAAATTTATCCTCCGCTGCGCGGCACTGTTGAGGTAGCCCCTGAAACTTTCGCGACTAAAATGGTGCGCTATCCGCAGCCTGCACCCGACGGCACCTCGGTTGTGTTCGAGTCGCTCGGTAGACTTTTTATAAAGCGCGGAGAATCGCTACCAGAGCAATTGATTCGAGGCGACCATGAAGGCTTCGATTACTCGCCGATCTATTCGCCCGACGGCGACTCGATTTACTTTTTGCGCTGGCAAGACGACACACTAAGCACGCTTTACCGCGTACGCACTCGAGGCGGCGCGCCAAGAGAGATGGCACTTATTAAGGGGCAATACGACGACCTTACGATCAATGCCGATGGCACCGAACTATTGCTGCGTAAACGCCGCGGCAGCGACCTGCTTAACCCCAATTTCGATAACAAACCTGGCATTTATCTCTACGTCCTCGCCTCCGAGCAGCTCAGTTTTGTGACTGGCAGTGGCAACAACCCACATTTCGGCCCAGAGGGCAGGATCTATCTACAGGAGCGCAACGAAAGCGCCGAGGGCCGCGGCAGTTCCACCGCGATTACGCAGTTAGTGTCAGTTGACCGTGCGGGTCAGAATAAGCGCACAGTTGCAGAGGCAGAGTTTGCTAGTGAGATGCGCCTCTCGCCCGATGGAAACTATGTTGCGTTTGTCAATCAGTTTCAGCTTCACGTTGCCGCGCGCTCGCAGTTCGGCGCAGGTATCGATCTCGATGCGGCGAAGCCGGCCTTCGCCGTGCGCCGCGCAAGCAAGATAGGGGCCACGTATATCGCCTGGTCGCCAGACAGCGAGTCGATTAGCTGGTCGGTTGGCGCCGAGTTTAAGACAGCAAATATCAATACACTTATGAACGGTGACTACGCGACGCCTGCTACTAGCAACAACCTAAGCATGCAGGTTGCACATGCCAACCCTAACACCGCGGTGGCGCTGACTAATGCGCGGGTTATCACGATGAACGACGAGCGCGCCGTTATAGAAAACGCCACTGTGCTGATCAAAGGCAATCGTATCGAGTCGATATCCAGAGGCACTGCTGTGCCCGAGGACTACACCGAAATCGATCTAGCAGGCAAAACTATCATGCCAGGCATCATTGATGCGCATGCACACGGACCGTATGCAGGCGACGATATAATCCCGCAGCAAAACTGGAATTTACTCGCCCATTTAGCGCTTGGCGTCACCACTGTTCACAATCCCTCGAGCAGCGCAAAATCTGCATTCGCAGCAGCTGAATATGCGCGCACAGATCGAATTCTGGGACCACGTATTTTCTCGACTGGCGAGATTGTTTATGGCGCAAAAAGCACAAGCTGGGCACCGATCGACAACCTAGACGATGCGTTGGCCCACGTGCGCAGACTCGCAGCGCAAGGTGCGATTAGTGTCAAAAATTACAATCAACCACGCAGAGAGCAGCGCCAGCAGGTTATCGAAGCAGCACGCCAAGAGGGATTGATCAGCGTCGCCGAAGGTGGGTCGCTCTATCAGCTAGACATGAGCATGATCGCCGATGGCATAACAGGCATTGAGCATAATGTGCCAACGCTTAAAATGTATGACGACGTGCACCAGTTCTGGCGTCAATCGGGCGCTGGCTACACGCCCACTCTCGTCGTCACCTACGGCGGACTTACCTCAGAAGATTATTTTTATCAGAATACCGAAGTATGGAAACACCCCATCCTTAGCAATTTCGTACCACCGGCGCAGCTGCAAGCTCGCTCCGTGCGCCGCATAACGGCGCCAGAGGAGGACTATCGAGATGACGACTCAGCTGCGGCGGCAAAGATTCTCATGGAAGCTGGCATCATGGTAAACATCGGCGCCCATGGGCAGCGTGAGGGGCTAGCCAGTCACTGGGAAATGTGGAGTTTCGCTCGCGGCGGTTTCTCACCGATGGAAGCGCTCGCTACTGCGACAATTAATCCGGCGCGCCACCTTGGCATGGACAAAGACATCGGGTCGCTCGAGGCAGGCAAACTTGCCGACCTCGTTATCGTCGATGCAAACCCACTCGACGACATTCGCAACACCGATCGAATCAGCCATGTCATGATCAACGGCCGACTGTATCGCGCTGGCGATTTAAGCGAGGAAACCACTGGCACGGCTACCTTACGCCCGTTCCATTGGCAGACCACGCCACAGGGCGCGATTAGATAGTCAGCCATAACACAGGTTGCTTGGTCGCCATTCTAACTAGAGTTTGACGACATACCCTGCCGACGGCGGTAACGTGCCTTCGACAAAACTCGGATAGAGCTCGGCGAGTGCCTCGATACCGCCGAGCTCTTTTACCTCCATCCACCCGAAGGTCGCCTCGGTTGCCGCTTTCAGGTAGTCGCTCGAATTCTTTTCGAACTCGCCAGGAGCCAGCGTCTTCATGCGCTCGAGGATGTAGGTTGGCGCAAAAAACATCTCTTGCGACTTAATAGGCACGAGAGTGGCATCACCCGCACTTCCCTTCGCCTCTTCTTCCCAATGCGTTAACCCCACACTGATGTAATGCTGGAGTTGGTCTCCCAACTGCGCCTGAAGCGCGTGTCTCACGTTGGGGTTGCCGGCCATATCAACAATGACTGCGCTTTTTTTCTCGAGTGATGCGGCGATTTCATCGTAGGCGATAGTCGTCGCGTAGAGCGTAGTGTCGGCAACAAACTGCTTGTTAGCCTGCGAGGTGAGACCAACTACTTTAGGCGCAGCGTCGTCTCGATCGAGCGCCACAGCAACGCCTAAACTAGTTTTAGATGATGCACTGACGATAATAACCTGCTCAGCACCAAACCAATTCTGCAGCTTAAGATGATCCCAGATGCAATAAGAGGTTAGATGCAAAGGCGACAAAAGCATGCGCGGGACATCCCTTTTCTTGTTGTAGCTAGCGTCGGCACTCACCCGCTGGTAACGGTTATACAGCGGCGGTAGCGCCTGCCTATGCGCCGCGCCATCGACAAATGAATGCGGTTTAATACTTACGGGCAGCATGACCACCGACGCCGCAGGGGGGAAATAGCCATAGACACGGTCGCCCACCGGCATGTCAGCACAATTGGATTCGGTTACATCAGCAAATCCCCAGACAGGTATGATGCCCCAATCTTCGCCAGTTTTGTTATCTACTGGGAAAAATTGCCAGTAGCCTAAACGATCACCAGCAGCGCCGTAGGTAATATTGTTAGCTGTAAAGGCAAAGTACTCGACTGACAGTCTTACCTCCCCTTCACCCAGCACTTTTTCTGCGCGATCGACTACCCGATGCGAGGCTAACTTCGTTTTACTGACCTGTAATTCTGCAGACATGCTCTCTCCACTTTGGTTGATACTTTTTCCGATGCTGTTCTATCTCGATGCTTCTCTATCTCGATGCTTTTGTCATCTACATACTTGAGTCTATCGACGATTCGTACTTACTATTTTTTATCATTGCCACGCTTCGACTTTCAAGCTAACTAACTTGTTGCAGCAGCCTCTGCAAATTAGCCGCGGCGCGAGGCACACTCTCTTGGATTCGTTTCACCACTTGCATCTTCTCCGCATCGTCGGGCTTGAGCCCTTGCAACAGCTTGCTTGGACCGTCAAGGCGGTTACCAGCAATCCATGCCCGCAGCGCAGGTTCTGTGTTCCATTGATATTGATTGGCGAGAGATACCGCAGTGAATCGTAAAAAATCAGTGTCGTGATTAGGCAAGGGCACTGGCGCACAGAACCGATTCTTAGTGTCATCGTCTGCATAACTAAGTTCAACATGAGCGATAAACGCAGCGCTGAAAACGGGCTGATACGGCCTTACCATCTGCGGCGTGATGGTTTTTCCAGTGAAAATCGTTTTAATGCCGATATTAGCCAAGGCACTCGCCGAACAATCAACATGAATGATTTCAGGCGAGGTTGGAACCACACCTTCGTCCAGCACAATCTGATCGCGGCTGATGGACTTAACCCGACCGAGGCGGATCACGTTTTTGATTCGCCTTAATTCCGAGATCTCGGGTTTCGAAATAGTCGCGGCATGAAACATCGAAGGTTTCACATCGGTATGAATACGCACGAAATACCCTGTTTCCTCGAGCTTTTTGTAAAGCTCGTCGGGAGATTCGGCTTCAGCGAGACTCTCCATTTGATTCGCGTAGGAGCCCATGGTTTCGAAGAAAAATTCATCGGCTACTTGCGTATTACGGCGATCGAGTAGCCAAGCATCACGCGACACGATCCAGGTGATAGCAACCGGATCAACGCCGTTGCCTAACAGCCACAGACACGCGTCTATACCTGTCTTGCCTGCGCCAATAACAACATAGCCTGCGGGAGCCTCGCTGACTTTGGGGAGATCGTTGAGAGGCATAAACCGAACGTCATCGGTGACGCTGAAATTAGGGACATGAGTCGAAGGCACTTCGGTATTTAAATGGGTGCAGTCGACCAGCTTTTTATTTGCAGTGACGCTGTACCGCTCACCACTGATCTTCGATTCAAAGTGACCGTCGCCTTGGTAATCGCAGGAAGGGTAATACTGGACTCGACCCGTTGGCAAAAACTGGTGGCGCATCACGTCATCGAAATACGCACTTACCTGCGCGCCGGTAGCGAGTTCCCCAAGGCCATCGTTAAGGCCGCCCTGCTCTAATCGCCCCCCGCTCAGTTCTTTCGAACTCACACCATAAAACGCGGCCGGCTGATGCAATTCGACAAAGGGGTAAGCAACATTCCAATGACCGCCGGGCTTCGCATAACGGTCGATTATTAAGACTGACGCTTCTGATTCGGTGAGGATGATATCGGCAAACGCCATACCAACGGCGCCACTGCCAACCACTACATAATCTGCCTGTAACTCGCGCATGCTTTGACCCTTTCATTTGGTGCTTTGATAGCGAGGGCTAAAGGTCGCATCAACACGAATTACAATCAAGCAAGCTAATCGCTAAACTCGTCAGGGCTGATCCCTATGATTTTGAGCGAACCAAATTGCGAGTAGCGGCGACTGGCGTCAGGATTAGGGGATAATCTACCTACAGTGAAACTCTGCTCGCCGTCTCGCGTTTTTCGCTCGAAATAAGCAACAAGCTTGCCGCGCATCTGCGGCATCACATCAGCAAGACTGCGTGCATACAAAACATCGAGATATTTGCCCTCTTTATCGAAAACCAGCATATATATGCCATAGATAAATGGGCCTCCATTCTCAGTTATTGAGAACTCAGAGCCTCCCAAGGTTATACGCAACGCCGATTCATCGACGGTGAGTTCATCTCGAAATAAATTGAGATCAAGAGACTCCTCGGCATAGAGCGCCCGGCGAAAATTTCGTTCGTCGACTGGCGACTTCAGCATAGCGCCTGCTGTTCTGCCAAAGCCGATGTTAATTGACGCTACCGCGTTCGCCTCGGCAAGGAGTGTAGGGCCTATCTCATAATGTGAGATTGGCGTGTCAACCTCCTCTCCTCGCTCTCCATTCATCACCATGAATAACAGGCGTCGTTGTAATGGGTTAGCCGCTAGTTGCGACCAATGGCTATTGCGCATCGCGAGATGGTCGGAGAACACAGCGATCACCGTATTGTCCAAATCGACAACTTCACTTAGCGAGTCGATAAACGCACCAATCTGAAAATCAGTGCAAGACAAGGCAGTATCCATCGGGTTGCCCCCTGCAAATTGGGGACAGCTCGCTGCTGGGTAACCATCGGGGTGGTGAGTATCGAGCGTTAACATTGAGAGAAGGTACGGCTGCTGACTCGCTTCAAATATCTCAATTTCGGCCAGCGCGAACGCGAAGAGATCGTCATCGTGAATTCCCCAAGGGGAGAGTTCCAAAGCCTCTTGAGTCTGTGCGAGGATCTCTTCCCGCCCTAAAACCCTATCGAAACCGTGAGTGCGTAGAAAATTACCCTTTCCTGCAAACGCGCTATTCGCGCCGCCCAATGCAAGTGTCTGATACCCTAGCTCTTTAGCCACATCACCTAGGCATTTTGCCGACTCGTAGGGCCGCTCGCTCGCCGCGAGCCGAGTATTACCGCTGAACGGCGTGTTAACTTGTACGGAAAAGCCACATTGGCTCGCAACCATTCCTGCAATCGTCCATCCCGTGCCCGGTCTCTGCCGCACATCGGTATAGACGGTTGCCTCGGTTTTTAACTTGGTCAGCTCGGGCAGCAAATTTTCATCAAAAAGACTCGTGTTGAAATACGTTGCCTCAAGAGACTCTGCATAAATAAGAATAATATTTTTGGGCATGCTCCCTTCGATAGCGGCATAGGAGGTACTAGCAACACGCGGAGCAGATGAATACGCTGCGCGCTCTGCGAGATACCCCGCAAGATCCAACGCAGGATAGGATAGCGCCGCTGCAATAAGTAGAAGAGCTGAGACAACGGCCGAATTGATGAGAGATACGCTAGGTTGTTCTCGGTTAACGCCGTTCTCTCGAGAGACGTTCGGTTCACGCCAATCAAGCGGCCGCGAAAACCACCAGATGAGTAACGGCACACTCGCCAACGTAGCAAACTGAGTAATCATCTGAAGCCGGTTTGTGCCCCACGCGACACCCAAACTGCTTGGAGTTATGTGGAAAAACAGCTGATCGTTGAAGCCCGTGCCTTGTGTGTAAAAAGAAACCGCCAGAAGCCAGTTCAGCACGATAACAATGAAGCCAAACACACTCAAACTCGCCCGCGGCAGCCAGTGGCGCAGCCGCCCGCGAAAACCAATAAACGCGAACAGACCAGCCAGAATTAAACTTGAGAGAAACCATTGCCAGCTCGCACCCAGTCCTACTACTGACCATAGGGCAGGCCAAGTAAATATGACTAGCCAAACGCTCTGGCCGAGGAATCTACGCCACCCCGGCGCACTCATCCTTTGCGTTCTCTTTGCTGGCTCATGCAGCTCGCCTTGTAGCTCTCACTCTGATACTCCTTTCACAAGCTATTCACAAAACTGTAATATACATAACAGCAAACATTGTAAATCAAAGCAAACTATTCACTCTTTCTATTCGCTGTTTACGGACTCTTGCTAGGTGGTCTTGCTAAGTGCTCAGACTAAGTGCTCTTGCTCTAGGGATAGAAAGGCAGTTAAGGTATTTTCACACCTAGTCTTCCAACAGCGGCTTTTACCGCGAAATTAGTGAGCGCGAGTAAGTGATTAAAGCTAAACGGCAGACGTGCCAGCAATGCGATAAGCCTCTTTCTACCTGTTATTGCCATCTCATAGAGGAAAAAACTAACGCATGGCCTGTGTGTCTCGTTCAACATTTGAATGAATCTGGCCATGCAAAAGGCACAGCACGAATTGCGCAACTCTCGCTCCAGAAACTCAGAACGATTCAGCTCGGTGATAACGAGCCCTTCACACCGCCCGAAAATGACAGTGACTTCTGGTGCAATCCGGTGCTCGTTTATCCAAACTCCGAAAACAGAGACATTGCCGAATTAGTTGGGACATCGCCTCGCACTCTTGTAGTACTGGACGGTACTTGGCGTAAAAGCAAAGCGATGCTATTGAGTTCTTCCTATCTGCAATCACTGCCAAAATACAGTTTCGAGACAGAGCGACCCTCAAGATACAGAATACGCAAGGCATCATCACCCGACTTGCTTTCGACACTTGAATCGATAGTTGCAATACTCGAAACTCTTGAAGGCACTGGAAACGATTATGCTCAGATGCTGGAGGTAATGGATTGGATGGTAGATACGCAGCTCAGTTTTATCGCGTCGACTCAACCATAGCCTTAGTCAAACCGCGGCCCGTTATTTATTGAATACAAAGCCACATTGACCGAGCAACCTTGGCCCGTGCTACCCTAGGAATAGGTAACCCCTTGCATAAATCCACTAGATTAAGAGAACCTCTTATGAAGTCGAGCCTGAAATCGAAACGTTTTTCTACACTCCTTCTTTGCGGGCTCTTCGTAAGCCCAATGGCATGGAGTCAGCTCTATTCTGCCGACGAAGGCCGCGTCATCTATGGGCATCATCACATCAACACACAGGATCTCGAATCCCAGCACCGGTTTTGGCTCGAAGGACTAGGAGGGACTGTGCGAACACTCGGGGAAACAGGCCGCGAGGTGATCGCTTTCCCTGATGTCTTAGTTTTTCTCACAGACGCTGCACCAACGAGCGGAACAAGAGGCACGATCGTCAATCATGTTGGATTCGAGACGACCGACATATACGCCGATGTAGCACGACTACAAGCGCTCGGCTATCGCATGATTACTCGTGAAGAACTCCCCGAAACCTACGAGGTGACCGGCGGCATCGGTCGGCGTGTTGCGGGAAACACTATCGCTTACGTGCTTGGGCCCGATGACATAAAAGTCGAACTCATCGAAAATAAAGACATAGCGCACCCAATTCAGATGCATCATATTCATTGGGCGTCTGAGGCAGGCGAAGAGATGCGTGAGTGGTATGCCGAACACCTAGGCGCGGTAAGTGGCTTACGCATCGGACAGCCAGCCGGTCAACTCCCCAACGTCAACCTAACCTTTGGGCCAAGCGACACACGCCTCGCGCCAACGCAAGGCACGGTACTTGACCATATTGGATTCGAGGTAGATGACCTAAAGGCACTCTGCGAAGAGCTCGAAGCTAAAGGGGTAGTTTTCGACAGACCCTATGCCGAAATCCCTGCCCTAGGATTGGCGATTGCTTTCTTTACCGACCCATGGGGGACTTATATTGAATTGACCGAAGGGCTGGATTCTATCTAGCCCTAAACAAAGTGCATACCGGTCAGTAATTCCCAACTACTTAATATCTGCTATATTTGTTCTACTCATTTATAAGAAAACCAAAGGCCGAACATGACCCCAATAGAGAAAAGTTTGCGAGAAGACCTTGCAGCCATGTACCGAATCTTCGACCACCTAGGATGGGGAGAGCTTATATTCAACCACATTACTGTTAAGCTTCCAGGCGATGAAGGTCACTTCCTTATTAACCCTTACGGGCTTCACTACAGTGAGGTATGCGCGTCAAATCTGGTCAAAGTCGATATCGAAGGAAACATCGTTGAAGAAACCGAACATTTCGTGAATCCAGCAGGAATGTTGATTCACAGCTGTGTCCACGCCGCAAGACACGACATAACCTGTATTGCGCACACGCACACTACTGCAGGCATGACTGTCGCGTGCCAGGAAGGCGGTTTGCGCCCTAATGATTTTTACTCGGCCTTGCTACATAACCGAATTGCTTACCATGATTTCGAAGGCCTGACGGTTGATGAAACCGAAAAGGTAAGACTCGTTGAGCACCTCGGCGACAAGGCGATGATGATGATTCTGAGAAACCATGGCCTGCTGGCTGGTGGGCGAACTATCGCCGAAGCTTTCATTAATTTATGGTTGATGGAACGCTCATGTCAGATACAAACATCGGTCGATCAGAGCGGCGTAAAACAGATTCCTATTAGCGAGGATATTCTCGAGCGCAGCGTCAAACTGTTGGCAGTGCAGAATATGGGACAGCCGACTGGCGCATTGGAGTTTGGTGCGATGAAGCGCGTGATTGATAAGAAGGACCCATCCTATAAGCTCTAGCAACTAGAACATTGACCGTTGATATGATCTCAGGAGCACTTTAGTTGAACGGGGTACCCATTAATAGAGATCCCTCAAACGATGAGCTTCAACTAATTGTCGCGCTCTACACTCAGGGGGATTTTAAAAGGGCACTATCTATCGGCAAGCTGCTATGCGCTGAATTCCCTAAATCAGCTGTGCTTTTCAATTTGTGCGGAGCCGTCTATGCCGCTCTACTCGAATATGATTTAGCAGTGGAAAGCTATGCTAAAGCGATTAAATTAGATCCCAACTTTGCAGACTACTATGCCAATATGGCCACTGCGCAACTCGATAGAGGCGACGTAGACGGTGCAATCAAAAGCTATCGAAAGTCTATTAAGATAGACCCAAACTATGCAGAGGCTTATTCTGATCTTGGTCTTGCGCTCCAAATAAAAGGCGAATGGCAAGAGTCAATAGACTGTTTCAATCACGCGCTTGTGATAAATCCAAAATTTGCCGAGGCCCATTCTAATGTCGCTAACGCAATGCAGGCTATTGGCAATGCTGAGGCAGCAATTAATAGCTGCAAAAAGGCGCTAGAGATAAACCCTAACCTTGCCACCGCACACTACAACTTAGGGAATGCCTTTCAACAACTGGGCGATCTTGACGCGGCTCTAACAAGCTACCGGCAAGCGATTATAAGTGCTCCCAATTTAGACAGTGCGTTCTGCAGCATAGGCAGAGTGCTACATAGCAAAGGAGACCTAAACGGTGCGATCGAAAATTTCCGCCTCGCTCTATCAATAAAACAAGATGAGGCTGAAACTCACTATTTCCTCGGCGTCGCACTGCACGATAGCGGCAGCCTCGGCAATGCGCATGATAGTTATAAGCGCGCACTCATCTTGGACCCACAACACTCGCTTGCAGCGACTAACCTCGCCAAACTTCTGTATGAAAATAAACAATTTAGAGAGGCCGCCGAAATTTTTTCGCTCAATGAGAACAGCGAAAGTCAGCAGTATTTATTGAAGTGCCTATACGAGATGGGGTCGGAACCTGCCATTTTCACTCAGCTTAGAAAACTCATAGATAACGGCGAAAACAATGGGGTGATTGGCTCCTATGTGTCGCGCGCACATAAAAGATACGGCATTGAATTGCGCAACCCCTATTGCCAGAAACCTCTTAACTTCGTGCAGCATAAAAGCCTTCTACACACAGTGGATTTTGCTGCTACTTTTGACCGAATAGCCTCTACACTTTTGACTGGCTCTGCGGCCGAACACCGAGCGCAGACTCTCCTTACGAACGGCATTCAAACCGCTGGCAATATTTTCTCTCAGTGCGGTGAGCTTGGCCGTGAAATTGAAATGATAATTCGTACCGAGATCGAAAATTATCGAAAGCACTTTAAAGAAAGTAGTGAAGGCCTCATTAGAAATTGGCCTGAGAAATATACATTATCCGGCTGGATAGTCAGCATGGCTGAAGGTGGAAAACTCGCTGCACATATGCATGACAGCGGCTGGCTAACGGGAAGTATTTACATCAACGTGCCGCCGAAGTCGCAACCCGACAGTGGCAATTTGGTCGTCGCTTCGGAAGACGTTGAAAACGACGCTGCTGTTAGTGAGAATCGTCGGAGCATTGATGTCATTACAGGCAGCCTTTGCCTATTCCCCTCCTCCTTGCTCCACTACACGCGCCCATTTAATGCAAAAGAGAAACGCGTCGTGCTCGCATTCGACATGATTCCCTTGTGACGCACGCAGTCTTATCAACCCGCATATGAGCTGATGCACGATTGCTTACCATCACCACATTGGCGCCCGCCGCGACGACTTTCGCCAGATCGCCAGAAAAGCGGATACCGCCATCAGAGATCACGCAGACATTAGTGTCCTTTAAGGCATCGACAACGTTAGCAACCGCGGTCATCTGCGGAACACCGACACCGGTGACAATGCGCGTGGCGCAAATAGACCCGGGGCCGATGCCGACTTTTACCGCATCGGCCCTGGCGGCGGCTAAGTCGAGTGCGGCTTGAGCAATGGCGAGCGGCACACCTTGACCTGCAAGTTGACGGCGAGATGCATGTCTTGAGCGCGTTGAACCCGAAATTACGCAACACCGTCTATCCCCAGGCCAATCTCACTGGCCGCGCGAATGTGCCGGTCATGCCTAATCTCGACGCAGCCAACATAGCCATGGGCCTGATACGCTCGATGACTGATGCGCTGTTAATCGGACCGTTCATTAACGGCTTCCGCAAACCCGCCCACATCGTCATTCCTTCAGTTACGGCGCGCGGTATTTTCAATATGACAGCGCTACAGTCGCGGATATTCACGCGGCGAAGTAGCCGCAATTAGCATTTCGCTGGGGCCTCCCCTTTGAAGGACAGAAAAAAACGGCTACTCACCAGGACTAGTAGCCACAATACAAGGGGCTGGAGATCTGGTTTTTGGCGCCGCTTAATTCTCAGTGCCGCTTAAAAGGTGGACGTCCTCGCAGCTTTTTCTTTTGCTGCGTGTTTACATTCAACTCCAATACCGCTGCATCGACGATCTCCACCTCGACCAGCTTTCGCTGATACGGCGGTTTGCGTGTCGATCCTGTTTTCAATGTGCGCATCTGAACCAGTTCGGTGGCCTGCGGCTCAACTGGCTCTGCTGCGGCGATATCAGTAACAGGCACTTCTACCCAGCGGCGCTTGTAGGGTGGCTTTCGATTAGAGACAAAGTCGGTCTTCATTATTCGCACCGTCTCGAGCATCGACGCGTCGTTTATGCTTTCCTGATTCTGAGACTCAGCAATAGCGGATGATGCTGCGAAGAGAGTTAGCGCCACCAGCGAGAATGACAGGATGTATCTCATCATATTTCTCCTTTTCACAATGAGAGTTCATCATCTATCCACCGATGAAAGAAGTGAATGCCCTTTCAAGGCAGTATGAGATAGAAATCTGCTATAACGCACCAGAAAGCCGCGCCCCTCACTCAGTCGCACCAATATGAGGCATAGGCTGAAGCCACCAGAAACTAATAGCCTTATATTTCAGTAGTTTATTAAGTGGCACGCTCTTTGCTGAATAGCTTGCATGAGACAACTTATCCCTCAATTACTGCGCCTAAGTCGCACCTGCGCCCTTCTTGCGCTCACCTGCGCCGCTGCCACAGTGCACGGTGAAGCGAGTGGCCGCATCGCCATGACCCAAAGCAACTCTGGCACCCTGACTCTGACTGCAAGTGCCGCAGGCGTTGAGGCTGAATTTATGCTCGACACAGGTGCCGGGCTGGTGACCCTTAATGAGAACACATTCGACAGGATACGCAGACAGTCTTCTGTACGGCGTGTGCGGCAAGTGGGCGCCCGACTCGGCAACAACCGGATTCAACTCTTAAACGTTTACGAAATCGCTTCGTTCAAGGTCGGTCCTTGCGAACTCGGGCCACTTGAAGTTGCTGTGATGAAGGGTGGGGGTAGAAACCTGCTCGGACTGAGCGCACTAGCCGCTTCAGAATCCTTTTCTATTCAGCTCTCTCCGCCGGCACTGTCACTTAGCCACTGCCATGGCGGAGAAGGCATCGCTTCACTCTAGATTTTATCAATTTCCGCGCGCAGCGCCATGATGATCGCGTCCGTATGCGCGGCGTCCTCGTCATCTACCGCGTTCAGAGCATTGCCGTGGGTCGCAATGACGAGATCGCGCACGGGATCGATGAAGATGCGTTGCTGAAAAATACCGCGGGCGCTGAACGAGCCTTCGTCGTAGAGCCACCACAGATAGCCGTAGCCATCGCTGCCCTCAGAAGGTGCTACAGACTCTGCGATCCAGCCCTCGGGCACCACGCGACTGCCGTCGGCTAAAGTGCCATCGGCGAGCATAAAGAGGCCAATGCGAGCGTAGTCGCGTAGCGTCGCATTAATACAGCATCCTCCTGTTTCGACTCCGCCCTCCCCCGAAATCAACCAGTAGGCATCGTGCTCCATACCGAATGGGCGCCAAATTTTATGCTCTAGATAAGTTGCCGCATTATTCCCTACTGCAGAGCGCAACAACTCACCGACGAGATTTGTCTCACCTGTGTTGTAATTGAAGAGTTCGCCGGGAGTCGCAACGCGGGGCAAGGTAGCCAGATACTCGAGCAGCTGCGTACCATTGTAAGCCCCCGCAATCGCCACATCCGAAGCGGGGTCTGCGTAGTCTTCGTTCCACGCGACGCCAGACGCCATGTGCAGAATATCTTTGATTCTAACGCCTGCATAAGACGAACCTTTCAAGCGCGGCAGATAGTCGGTAACGAGTTCGTCTACGCTCTCAATATACCCGTCTTGAATCGCCGCACCGATTAGTAGTGAGGTCGCCGATTTAGTCACCGAGAAAGTAATCCATCGGGTATCTTGCGTGTTGCCTTCACCATAGCGTTCGAGAAGCACTTCGCCGTTCTGCACAACGATAACTCCGCGCGCGGCTGGACGAGAAAAGTAGTCGTCTAATGAATAGCTTTCGCCCTCGACGCGATACTGAAAATCATCCCAGTTGTAATCCCTTGGCGCGAGCACCAGTGGCGTGTCGCTTGCGGCGACTGTGCGTGTTGTCGACATTGCGGCTACGTTGCCGAACGCTTGTTGCCGCGTTGCCTGTGGTAGAAAAAGTAGACTCTCGGCGCCTGAAAGCTCGAGGTCGCTCTCTTGCGCCCAAGACTGACCGCAAGAGAAAAGCGCTAATGTGGTTACAACAAAAATTTGAGTGATACGCATGGCGACTCCTCGGTTATGGGGTCGGTTATGGGGTCGGTTATGGGGTCAGACCCCTTTATTAGACCCCTTTATTTGCTTTTCAGAGCCGAATCAAACTCGCTCGGCACTAGATCCAGCGCAGCACACCTATTATGCCTGCGGCGCCGTAGAAAAATTGCAGAACCAGTATACCGTAGTGCCGACACAGATAAGCCCAGCAGGCTATAGCAATTGCCGAAATAAAAAGCAGCGCAAACCCCAACACTTCGTTGCCTGTATTAGAAGCAACGAGTAGCGAGTACGCTATCGCTGTTCCCACGCCAAACCATTCTAAGCTCTTCTTGACCATCGCCTCACGCCCATCGCAAATAGGAAAATCAGTACACAGCCGACAGCAAGTGGCCACCCCATGCTAGCAAACACGGCCTCTACCGCAAGCACGTCAGGATAGCCGGTCTGCCAAAGCACCCAATCGGATCCTATGCGCGTAGCGAGAGACGAGTGTCCGGTAAGCAACACGATAAGCGCCGCGCCGGTGTGTGGATTAATTCGCACCGCCGTGTTGATCGCCGGATCGTTGCCGCCGTCATGCCCAAAGATGAAATCATTTGCACCCGCTGGCGCATACAGCATTGTCCCCAACCCCCACACATCGGCGCCGAGTGTGCGCGCATGCGGTGCCCGCATTGCTTTGAGTGAGTCAACAGAGAGGGGCGCGGGCTTGCTCGCATCGCTTACCGTTGACGGCTCTTGGACAGCCAGCTCACCGACGGTTGTGCCACGCGGAGTGTCTAGATGCGCCTTGACGAAGCGAGACAAATCATCGGCACTGGCGACCATTCCAGTCGCCGCCTTGGCCGCATACTGATAACTCTCCGCCCGCTCAGCGTTGGCAGTATACGAACCTGCATTGTTCTCATAGTGCGCAATAAAGTCGTAACCTGATCGCGTCATGCTCAGTGGTTCGAATACCGCCTGCTGCATATAGTCTGCAAAGGAAATCCCAGTGACTTCTTCGATGATAAGTTCGAGTATCAGGTAGCCGCCCCCGGAGTAACGCCACTGCTCACCGGGCGTCGCGGTCACCTCGATAACAACAGCTGACTCGGTTGCTGACGGATTTGAATCGGTGCGCGACGCTCGCGGAGCGGCGAGAGATTCTTCGAGCGTCGGCAATGCTTCGTTGATCGAATAATCACCGAAACCCAAGCCGTCACCGAGACCTGCCGCGTGGCTTAGCAATGTGCGCAGCGTCACCTTGGATAAGTCATAGTCACTCGCAGGAAGCTGCCAACGCGTCAGCAGCGACGCAATGGGGGCATCAAGGTCAACCGCGCCCTGCTCGACCAACTTGAGCGCGCCGTAAGCGGCAAACCACTTACTCATCGATGCCAATGAGAACACGGTCTCTTTATCCACAGTATCCAGAGCGTGAGCTGGCTGGGCGTAATGCTCGTGCTGAATATCGCCATTGCTGATCATCACCAGCGCAGCATTGCCCTGATTCCCTGCGGCAAGCTCACTGCGCGCGTACTCAAAAAAGGCCTGAGTATCGCCACCGGTCACCACCGGCCGCATCCACCAACCGTAAAAGGCAGTGACAAAAACCAACGTTGCCCAGCAAAGCATAGCGAACAATACTGAAAGGAATGTTTTCATACTTCGCGAGTCACTTTTTTTTGCACCGAAGTTGTTATCCAGCCCAAGTGGTTATTGATAGGTGAAGACTGCCTCTAGCGCAACGCCAAATTCGTCGGAGATCCTAAAGGCAACCTCTAAGGAGGGCGAGTATTTGTCTTTTTCGATGGCCAAGATCGTTTGACGCGTCACTCCGACCTTATCAGCCAACGCTTGCTGCGACATCTCATTGGCCTCGAAGCGCAGTCTTCTGATGTTGTTACTCAGTTTCTTGGCCAACTTAGAACCCGCGTCGATAGTGATAGAGTTGAGTGCCGAAACGGATTATCTCTGACAACACGAAGCACAGAAGCAGACTGTGAAACAGGCCATGCGACGTCGTAAGCATAAGAGATGCGTCAAATCGCGTATCGAGCAGAGACTGAACCATGAGAAACCAAAGACAAGCCGTTAAGAAATGATAGCTGTATTTATGCGACACCTTCTCAATGTATTTGTCTCGTTCGTCCTCCAATTCGCCCTCCAATTCGCCCTGCTTTCTCGAAGCTAGAACCCCTTGGATGCAGCTTTCCAGAACGACCACCCAGATAATGAGAAGCACAATAGTGACGATACTGGGTGGATCAGGCTCGAGTGACAGAGTCGAAAAAACCCCATAGAAATACCAGCCGAAAATCAACAGAGTGACTCCAAGCGACGCGATTAAGCTTTTTTCTTTGTAGGAGAAGTCCATAGAGCCCTTTTTGTATGATAATTTTTACACAGTGTAAAATATTTTTTACACAATGGCAAGAAGCGGGTTGAGTCACAGCAAGGCTGGGCAGGAGAGCGAGTTTGAGGAATGATTTTTAATAAGATTCGATGACCCGCTAGGGCCAAACAGGGGGACTACTCCTCTCGCAGGAGGCGCTAAGACTAGTTGACGACGCTACGAAGTATTCAAACCACCGGGCTCAATCTGCAGTTTAAGACCCACTTCGTAGTAAGCCGACAGTTTCTTGCTAGAGTTCTACTCCCACTCAATAGTAGCCGGCGGCTTCGAAGAAATATCGTAAGCCACCCGCGACACATCGGCCACCTCGTTAATTATCCTTCCGGAAATCGTCTCGAGTAACTCAGGGGGTAGATGCGCCCAACGAGCGGTCATGAAGTCGATGGTCTCTACAGCACGCAGAGTGATCACCCAAGAATAGCGGCGCGCGTCACCGACCACTCCAACAGAACGAACGGGCAAGAACACGGCAAATGCTTGGCTGACTTTGTTATACCAGTCCGAGCGATGCAGTTCTTCCATAAAAATAGCATCAGCTCGGCGAAGGATTTCGCAGTACTCTTTCTTCACTTCACCGAGGACGCGAACGCCGAGGCCAGGACCAGGGAATGGATGGCGATAAACCATGTCATAAGGAAGGCCAAGCTCTAGACCGATTTTTCGCACCTCGTCTTTGAAGAGTTCGCGTAGGGGCTCAACTAAGCCCATCTTCATGTCTGCGGGCAGACCGCCTACATTGTGATGAGATTTGATAACGTGAGCCTTGCCGGTCTTCGAGCCTGCCGATTCGATTACGTCGGGATAAATAGTGCCCTGAGCAAGCCACTTCACGTTGTCGAGCTTGCTGGCCTCGGCGTCGAACACTTCAATGAAGGTATTGCCAATCACTTTGCGCTTCGCTTCGGGGTCACCGACACCGGCGAGTTTACCGAGGAACAGGTCTTCGGCGTAGGCGCGAATGACCTTAACACCCATGTTCTTGGCGAAAGTGGCCATCACCTGATCGCCCTCATTGAGGCGCAGCAGGCCGTTGTCTACGAAAACACACACGAGCTGCTCTCCAATCGCTTTGTGAAGCAGCGCAGCAACCACAGAGGAATCGACGCCTCCGGAAAGACCGAGCAGCACAGTGTCGGTGCCAACTTGAGCGCGAACAGTCTGGATAGCATCTTCGATGATGTTTGCTGAGGTCCATAGCGCTTCACAGCCGCAGATATCCCGCACATAGCGCTCGAGAAGCGGCAGGCCTTGCAGCGTGTGAGTGACCTCTGGATGAAACTGAATACCGAAATAATTGCGCTCTGCGTTAGCCATCGCGGCGATAGGCGCGCTCTCGGTTTTCGCGATAACCTCGAAGCCCGGTGGCACCTGAGTAACCTTGTCGCCGTGACTCATCCATACGTCTAGCTGAGAGATGCCTTTAGCATCGACGCCGTCTTGAATGCCATCGAATAATTGCGACGGCGCGCAGGCGTCAACTTTGGCATAGCCGAACTCGGATTTAGCAGAACCCTCAACCTTGCCGCCAAACATCTCTGCCATAATCTGCATGCCGTAACAGATACCTAATATAGGCAGCCCAGATTCGTAAAGAAACTCGGGCGGCCGCGGTGAGTCCGGCGTATTAGCCGACTCGGGACTGCCAGAGAAAATGATGCCCTTGGGGGCAAACTCATCAAACAACACCTTGTCGACGGCGTAGTCCCAAATCTCGCAGTACACGCCGAGCTCGCGCACGCGACGCGCGATGAGCTGCGTGTACTGGGAGCCGAAGTCGAGGATAAGGATTTTTTGGCTGTGGATATTGGCAGAGGTCATAGCGAAAGCCATCTCGTTTTAGGTGTGTGCTGTTGAAAGCGAATGTTAGAGGGGAAAGCCAGCGAGCTGACCGAGAAGCGCAGCGGTGAGGCAAACCCTGCCCCATCGCTGCCACTTCTCAAGACATCCTGTAGTTAGGTGCCTCTTTGGTGATGGACACATCGTGCACATGTGATTCACTCATGCCCGATGCCGTGATTTTTACGAACTGCGTCTTGGTGCGCATGGTTTCGATGTCTGCGCTGCCGGTATAACCCATGCTCGAGCGCAGCCCACCCATGAGCTGATGTACGATTGCCGACATCGGTCCCTTATAGGGCACACGCCCTTCGATACCCTCGGGGACGAGTTTCTCGGCGCCCGAATCGGTGTCTTGAAAATAGCGGTCGCTTGAGCCTTGCGAATGCGACATCGCACCCAACGAACCCATGCCGCGATAGGCTTTGTAGCTGCGCCCCTGATAGAGCTCTACTTCGCCCGGCGCCTCTTCAGAGCCAGCGAGCAGACTGCCGACCATGACTACGTTAGCACCAGCGGCGATGACTTTAGCAAGATCGCCAGAGAAACGAATGCCGCCATCCGAAATCACACAGACATCAGTATCTTTTAACGCATCGACCACGTTTGCCACCGCAGTCATCTGCGGCACGCCTACGCCAGTCACGATTCTTGTTGTGCAGATCGAACCAGGGCCTATACCTACTTTCACTGCATCGGCGCCGGCAGCAGCGAGGTCGAGAGCTGCCTGAGCGGTCGCGATATTGCCACCAATTACCGACAGATTCGGATACTTAGTCTTAATGGCTCGAACCTGATCGATAACGCCTTGCGAGTGACCATGCGCGGTGTCGACCACCACAACATCGACTCCTGCCTCTACGATCGCATCGACACGATCGGCAGTGTCAGGACCTGTTCCTACAGCTGCAGCGACGCGCAAGCGTCCATATTCGTCTTTGCAGGCATTGGGATAGTCTTCGGATTTGCGAATGTCTTTGAGCGTAATGAGACCACGCAGTTCGAAAGCTTCATTGACGACCAAAAGCTTCTCGATACGATGACGGTGCAAAAGCTCTTTCACCTCCGCGAGGTCGAAGTCTTCGCGCACAGTGACCAGACGCTCTTTCGTCGTCATTATCGAGCTTACGGGCAGCGCGTAGTTAGCCTCAAAGCGAACATCGCGACTAGTCACGATTCCGACAAGGTCATTACCATCGAGTACTGGCATGCCGGAGATATTGTTTTCTTTGATTAAGGCGATAAGTTCACCTATCGTGGCGGTCGCCGCGATTGTGATTGGGTCTTTTACGACACCACTCTCGAATTTTTTGACTAAACGTACTTCGCGTGCTTGCTTTTCCACAGTCATGCTTTTGTGGATCACACCAATGCCACCTTCTTGTGCCATCGCAATAGCCAAACGCGCTTCGGTGACCGTATCCATCGCAGAAGAGACAAGCGGGATATTGAGGGCAATCGATGCGGTGAGTCGAGACTCGAGGCTTACTGTCTTGGGGAGGACGGTGGAGTGAGCAGGCAGCAGCAGTACGTCGTCAAATGTTAGGGCTTCTTCAGCTATTCGCAACATAGGATTTACCACACTCTACAAAAACAGCATTATATAGACCTGTTTTTACCTTGTATAGCACTAGACCTAGTAACCAAGCCGTTTTCAGCAAGCAGACGAGAAGATTACCCCCCCATGCCAGCAAAGATTGTTCAAGAGCACATTCAAGAGCCAACTCAAGAATCTTTTCAAAGACTCTTTCAAAAACCCTTTCAAGAACCCTTGGTACTATTTACTTTTATCGCCGCCCTACTCTTTGGGGCCAGCGCCCTGCTCAAGCCTGCAGAGAAGACTACCCTCCTGATCGACAGTAATGAGGTAGAGGCTCGTCTATTTCTCGAAGAGCTCAATAGCGGTGAGCCTCTGTCGGAAAGCAAACGCCTCGAGATAACCGCCGCCTATATCGAAGAAGAGGCACTAGTAATTGAGGCGTTTGCACGCGGCCTCGACAATGACTCTCGCATTCGCTCGCTACTTGCCCAAAAAATGCTGCACGTTATGAGTGCCGAGATCATCCAGCCTAGTACCGCACAGCTAAGCGATTTCTTTAGCGCTAACCTCTCACGCTACAAACAGATCGCCCTATTCAACATTGAGGAGGTGGTGCTGTCGCGAGACGACGAACGCACTGCGAAAGCGGCGCTTGCGGCAGAGCCCTCACTTGGGAGGCCACTCCCGACACTCAGCGAACGCGATCTGGCCTCAATATTTTCAGCAGAGTTTGCCGCACAGGTGGTGAATTCTCATGGCGCTCCCGAGAAGAATGACTGGACAGGTCCCTTTTTAAGCAATCGTGGTAAGCATTGGCTTAGAGTGGTCGCATCGATACCCGAGACCACACCGCCATTCGATGAAGTGGCCGAGCGCGTGCGACTCGACTGGATTGCTGTCGAAGAAGAAACTGGGCAGCGCCAACAAGTCGAAAAGCTTGTCGAGCAATACAACATCGTTATGAGCCCGACGAGCGCCTTACGATGAAAAAGACGCTTTTACGCTTTTCGTTTGCCACGGCATGCTCAAGACTTGCAAGCGTGTTTCTTGCTCTATTGCTGATCGCGCCAGCAAGCCGCGCGCATGATATCGATGTTACCGGCGTCGCACGTCTCTTCTTGGACGAACACGCAGAGAACACCGCCGAAAGCGAGTTTGGATACAGCCTGTCAATCGTTGACGCCAAAGTACCTCCGTTATTTAACATCGACAATGTGCTACCAGAGCGCTGCAGCGGACTTACGCCTACGGCGAGCAGCTACCGCTTCAGCTGCAATCCAGCGCTTTCCAGCGACGACACACTCCTTTTCCCGTGGCCGCTTGCAGGCGCAGTGCTTGTCGCAAACTGGCGCGACGGCAGCAGCCATTCGACTTATTTTCGTGGCGATGGCGTCTTCATTGAAGTTTCGCTCGCCGAAGTGCGCGCACCGAGTGCGACGCTGGGTAGGCTCGCACTGCGGTATTTCGAATTAGGCATTGAGCATATTATGTTCGGCTTTGATCACTTGCTTTTCGTCGTCGGACTGATGCTACTTTTGGGCGGGGCAAACCCTGCGAGCAGCGGCAGCACTCTTCTACGCGGCAAAAATAAAACAGCAAGATACCTAAAAACGATCACCGCTTTCACACTCGCACATAGTGTCACGCTTGCCGCCGCAAGCCTTGGCGTCGTTAGCCTACCCATTGCCCCTGTCGAGATCCTCATCGCGCTGTCTATTGTGCTTCTCGCCCGCGAGGCGCTTCTCGCTCAGCGTGGTCACTTTACGCTCAGCTATCAGTACCCTTGGGTTGTCGCCTTTCTATTTGGACTCATTCACGGACTCGGATTTGCGAGCGCGCTCGGGAATTTAGGCCTAAATCCGGGTGATGTCCCTGCTGCACTCCTCTTTTTTAATTTGGGTGTCGAGGCAGGTCAGCTCGCTATTATCTTTGTGAGCTTAACCCTCGCGCGTCTCCTTTTCGCAAGCGCCGGTCGACTCTCTAAAATCGGCGTGTTGACTAGCCCGAGCGGTGCGGCGATGACATCGATTAGCACACTGTCTTACCTACTCGGAGGCGTAGCGACTTATTGGTTGATCGAACGCCTGCCCTCACTATGGATTCAGTAACAATCCGGTATAGACCTTCAAGACAGGTTCGGGGCAGAGCATCTAAAAAGCGCAGGACGATAAATCGCTACGATAGAGGATTTGAAAAAGCAGTTTTAAGGTATGCTTAGCCACAGGGTGAGGCCAGATTCATCGCTCATCCAAGACAATCAAAAGACATCAGCCCACACTCGGCACATTAGCCGCTAAGTATTTTAGGAGAGCACATGAAAACCTCATCCCTAGCCTTTAAGGCAACCCTCGCTTGCGCACTTACAGTGGCGACTGGCGCAAGCTACGCCGCAGATCCCGCAGCGACACGCGCGAAAATTGAAATAGCGTTACAAGGTGATATTCGAAGCGAAGCGGAAGTCGCGCGCGACGCCAATCGTAAGCCCGGCGAGGTATTAGAATTTTTCGGCCTCGAAGACGACATGAAAGTCTTGGAAATATCGCCTGCGACGGGCTACTGGTCGAAGTTTGTCGGTCCGACGCTATGCGCAAACGGCGGCGAACTGGTTGTGTCGGTTGGCGTCAGTGCCGATTATCGAAGCGAGGTCATAAGCCTGCCGGGTTTAGCCTGCGCCAGCGCAATCAACGATGACATCTCCCTTGGCAATCTTCCCGAGTTTTATTTCAGCGAAGACGATTTCGACATGGTTCTCACGTTCTGGAACCTACACAATCCCTCTGCCGAGGGCCGCGCTAATCTCAACAAAGCTGTCTTCAACTCTCTTAAATCTGGTGGCATCTATGGCGTCGTCGATCACACGCGTCGCCACATGCAGCCTACCTCGCGTCCTGTCGGACGTCGTTTGGACCCAGTGCTAGTCATCAAAGAGCTACTCGATACAGGTTTCGAGTTTGTCGACTATAGCGATATGCATTTTCATCCCGAAGAAGATTTGAGCCAAGAAGTCGGCACGCCTGGTGTGCGCGGTGCGACAGATCGCTTTACCCTTAAGTTCCGTAAGCCTTAAATCAGTAGCCGAATGCCGCCGCTGTTGCGCGAGCACCGACTCGACACCGGCGGCGGGATCTGCCTTTTAGCCCAATACCCCACCAATTCCGTTTGACATTCAGTAGTTTAGGGGTATCATGCAGCCCGCTTGAAAGTAAGCACTCTTTATTTTCCCATTTCGATGTCTTCAGTAGCACCTCGTCCTGTAAGTTAATAAGTGTACCGCCGAATTTCTAGCACGACCCCCTAACGGGAATATTTAATACGAAAAGCAGGAACAAGTTATGTCAGACAAAATTACTGGAACAGTTAAGTGGTTCAACGAAAATAAAGGATTTGGATTCATAGAGCGCGAAGGCGGCCCAGACGTATTCGCTCATTTCAGCGCTATACAGAGCGAAGGTTACAAGACTCTCGCTGAAGGTCAGCGCGTTGAGTTTATCGTAACTGACGGCCAGAAAGGCCCACAAGCTGAGCAAATCATCGCCCTCTAAGGCTGACCGATTGCTAGTTTGTAGTTAGTTTAGAGAAAGGCGAGCCTCGCGCTCGCCTTTTTTATGTCTGCGGTTTATGTGCGCGGTTTACCCCCTTAACCACCGACGGTTGTGAGGTGTTTAGGTCCATGCGGCTTAGGATGCTCAATGAAATAGTTCAATGAAATAGTTCAATGAAATAGATCGATAAAATAAACAATAAAAAAGATCAATGAGCTAGATCAAGAGTGTTCAAGTGGCGGTTACACAGCAATCGCCACTCGCGTATGATGGTAAGTAGATCTATCCTTGAATCAAAGCCGTTACTACCAATATGAAATATACCCAGCAATTGTCTCGTCTCTCACATCTCTCGCGTCTCTCGCGTCTCTCGCGTCTCTCGCGTCTCTCGCGTCTCTCCCGTCTCTCACGTACCCCTCAAGTTGCCTTCGCTCTCTTCCTAGGCTGTCTGCTGACGCTCTCAACCGGCCTAAGCCTCGCCAACGACGCAGACCTTACAGGGTCGTCACGCGGAATATCGCTCGAAATATTCAGTCAACTCAGCCCTATCGAGATCAATACGATTCACAGCTGGGAGGTCGTACTGACCGATGAAGACGGGCCCGTGAGCGGCGCAACTCTCGACATCGTCGGCGGCATGCCCGAGCACAATCACGGCATGCCAACCCAGCCGCAGATAACTGAAGAGCTTGCCCCTGGACACTATCTTCTCGAGGGCGTGCGCTTTCACATGCCTGGGCTGTGGCGTTTGACCGCAAGCATCAGCACAGAGAAGACTCAAGGACGCCCGCCAACGGTAATCGTAATCGACTTTACCCTGTAACCAGGTAGCGACTTTTATGACACGCTCTTCACTTGGTAAAATTGGTCTCGGACTTGGCGGCATTGCCGCCCTAGCAGCGCTAGCCTGGAATTATCTCGCCCTGCCCACTGCAACCCAATGGACCGACGAAGAGAAACGCCTCATCGCCTCGCTTTCGTTAAACCAGCTTCCTAAGTTGCCTGCAGATCCCAGCAACGCGCAGGCCGACAACCCCGACGCTGCCGAATTAGGACACGCGTTGTATTTTGACACACGCCTCTCGTCGACCGGCGCCGTCGCCTGCGCGACCTGTCATAAACCTGAACGCATGTTTACCGATGGCCTCAAGCTCGCCGTGGGCGCAGGCATTGGCAACCGGCATACCCCCAGCCTCGTTGGCCTCTCTTACAGCCCTTGGTTCTATTGGGATGGCAGAAAGGACAGTCAGTGGGCGCAGGCGTTGGCGCCTCTTGAAGCGAAACACGAACACGCAACAACTCGAAGCGACCTTGCGCGACTGATTCTGAGCGACGCCGACTATTCCAGACGCTATCGATCTGCATTTGGCGCGCTTCCTGGTTTCGATATTCCAGCCGGTGCGTCGCCACTCGGCGATGACATCGAACGCGCGAAGTGGGAGGGTTTGCCCAAGGCAGAGCAGCAGGCCATTAACGAGATTTTTACCAACGTTGGCAAAGCTCTCGCTGCCTACCAGCGAAAAATACAACCCGGCAGAGCTCGCTTCGATGACTACGCCGATCGATTATCGCGTGATGATTCTGCCCTAGTCGCGCAGGGCGACGAACTCGCTGCCGATGAACTGCAAGGGCTGCGCTTGTTTATAGGCAAGGCGATGTGTGTAACTTGCCACAACGGACCACTGTTTACTAACCATGAGTTCCATAACACCGGCGTGCTCGCCAACCCTGGCGAACTGCCTTCGATGGCACGGTATGACGGCGTTCGCCTCGCTCGGCTTGACCCCTTTAATTGCCTTGGCGAATTCAGCGATGCCGAAAGCGCGCAGTGTACAGAGCTACGCTTCGCTCGCGATACCAACGACCTCGTTGGCGCGAATAAAACGCCCACACTGCGCAATGTAGATCTCACTGCGCCGTATATGCACGGCGGCCAGATTGCCGACCTCGCGGCAGTGATGCGCCATTACAACGAGGCGCCTACCTCGATGCTGAGCCATAATGAAGCCAAGCCTTTGGGGCTAAGACCACCCGAACTTCGCGCGCTCGAAGCCTTTATGCATACGCTCACCGCCCCTCTTTCCACCGATTCTCGCTGGCTAGAAACCCCATGAAAAACAGCCTTCAGCTAGCTTTCCGCGCTGCCTGCGGCTTGATAGCCAGTTGCATTATTTTCATTACCGCAGCATCTGCGCAAGAGCAGCAAGCGTCGGCCGCATTGGTACAAGCTGACCAGACACTGCGGATTATCTCGGCAATGGCAGCGCCGACGCGCGCCATAGCCCACGTTTTACGCGACGAAATACGCCGACCCGCCGAGGTTATTCAATTTATGCGCCTACCCGAAGGCGCGCGTGTATTGGATCTCTATGCCGCCGACGGCTATTACAGCTATTTACTTGCAGCTGCTGCGGGGTCTGGTGGGCGTATTTTCGCGCAGAACCCTATCACGACCGATAACCTCGAAGACGTACGTCAAATGTATTCACTCGCCGACGCACTCGACGAGCGCATCGCGATCGCAGAGCTAACGACAGTCACTCATGTCCGGAGCGATTTCGCGGCCTTACCAATCGACTCGGGCTCACTCGATGCTATTCTGCTCGCGCAGATCCTTCACGATTTCGCCAACAGCACCGACGCCGGCGCTATAGCGTTTCTACAGCAGCTCAAAACGCTGCTAAAACACGATGGCGCCTTGATCGTGATAGATCATGCGGGCGATGCGAATCAGGACAATGAGCGTCTGCATAGAATGCCAATTGAAGAGGCCAAACGTATCGCTCTGGCTGCTGGCTTCTCGCTAGAGAGCGAATCAGCTCTTTTAACCAATCCGCGCGATCGCCGCAGGCGTCCAGTCTTCGACCCGATGCTCGCCCGCAATACCGACCGTTTCTTGCTCCGCTTCGTGCTTAACCCGTAAGATAAGGATGCAGAAAAGAGAAACTATGCAATCAGTCCCGGAATCAAATGTCCTTACCGTTAGCGGTCTCAACCGACTCGCTAAATCCTTATTAGAAGGACATTTTCCCGCCGTGCGCGTCGAAGGCGAGATTTCCAATCTCTCACGGCCTAGTTCAGGGCATTGGTATTTCACCTTAAAAGACCAATCGGCTCAGCTACGCTGCGCGATGTTTGCGGGCAATAATCGCCGCGTGCAATTTAAAGCCGACAGCGGTCAGCAGGTGACCATCCGCGGTCGACTCAGCATCTACGAGGGTCGAGGTGACTATCAGCTCATCGTTGATTCGATGGAGCAAGCAGGCGCCGGCGCTCTGCAGCGCGCGTTCGAACTTCTCAAAACAAAGCTCGAAGACGAGGGCTTATTCCGCGCCGACACGAAACGCCCCCTCCGTGACGATTATCATCATATCGGGCTTATCACCTCGGCTACGGGAGCCGCAGTTCAAGACATTATCAGCGTGTTCGGTCGACGCTCACCCACCACCACTCTGACGCTATTCTCAGTATCGGTGCAGGGCGCACAGGCACCGCAAGAGATCGTGCGCGCCATTGCTAGCGCGAATAGGCTTGCGGATAAACTCGGTATTCAGGCGCTGATTGTCGGACGCGGTGGCGGCTCTATCGAAGACCTGCAGGCGTTCAATGAAGAATCTGTGGCAAGGGCAATCGCCGGCAGCGATCTCGCTATTTGCAGCGCTGTAGGTCACGAAACCGATTTTACCATCGCCGATTTTGTGGCAGACCTTCGAGCACCTACGCCGTCGGCTGCGGCAGAGCTTTTGAGTCAAAACCAAGAGGATCAGCTGCAGCTGCTCGCCGCGGCAAAAGCGCGCCTGCTGTCGCTTATCCAGACCCAGCTGCAAGCGTCCACCAAGCAGCTGACTTGGCTAGCGCGAAGCCTGAAACGCCCAGATCGCCTGCTACAAGAACAGTCGCAGCACCTAGACAGACTTGAGTCGCAATTAAAGCGCGCGTGGCGCGCGCGGGAACAGCGCGGCGACAACAGAGTTGCGCTACTCGAGCGCAGGCTTCAGGCTCAGTCACCTAGCCAGAGGCTGCTAAACGTTGAGCAACAGCTACTCGACAGATCGAAGCGCCTTACGCGGGCGATACGCGCGCTTGTAACTAAGAAATCCTCGAAGCTTGGCCAGCTCACAAGGAGTCTCGACACGGTAAGCCCACTCGCCACGCTCGCACGCGGCTACAGCATTAGTTACGACGACGCCGGCGCACTTCTCCGTAGCAGTGACCAAGCCATACTCGGCGCAAAAATGCGCACCAAACTTGCCGACGGACTCATTGTTTCGACAATCGATACGATAGAGAAAGAAACTGATAGCCTAAAATAGATCAACTTCAAAGGATTGACCAGTGAGCAAGAAAGCCTCTCGTATCTTCCGATTTCGTTACCTGACGAGGACAGTCCTCTGCCTCATCGCAGCCTTTAGTCCTTCACTTTGGGGTGCTGACGCGGTGCTTCAACGCCTTCCTGCTGCCCTGCTAGTCCCCGGTGGCGCTGCGGTCGTGCCGACGGCAGGCGAGGCGATTCGAGGCGAATATCAAGGTGAGCGTGTGTTGCTCGCGCGATTCGAAGGCGAGCAGTACGCGATTATTGGTATCCCGCTCTCAGCAAAACCGGGACTCCAGACATTCACACTCGACAACAGGGCGGGCGAGACTGAAACCCTCGGTTTTAGTATTGCCGATAAAGCTTACACAGAGCAACGTCTTACCATCAAAAACCAACGCCAGGTAAACCCTAACGAAACAGATATGACGCGAATTCAAGCCGAGAGCGCCGAGATGAAGGCCGCCTTCCAAAGCTGGGATGACGCACTTGCACCAACCTTTTCGATGATTCCGCCAGTCGACGGCGTTCGTAGCAGCTCATTCGGCCTCAAGCGCTTTTTTAATGGCGAGCCGCGAGCGCCCCATTCAGGTATGGATATTGCCGCAGACGAGGGCACGTCAATTGTCGCGCCTGCTGCCGGCCGCATACTCGCCACTGGAAACTATTTCTTCAACGGCAATACCATTATCCTCGACCATGGCCACGGACTAATTAGCCTCTATTGCCATATGAACACGATCGATGTCGAAGTCGGGCGACACGTTATCGCCGGGGAACAAATAGGTAGAGTAGGCCAGACCGGCCGAGTCACGGGGCCGCATCTTCATTGGAGCGTCAATCTTAATAATACACGCATCGATCCAGCGCTTTTCCTCGCAGATTAACGCACAGCATTAGGGAGTTACTATGAATAAGAGAGACGAACAGCGCAGGCGCCGCGAAGAGAAACAACGCGCAGCAGAAAAAAACCAAGGAACCCGCAAGCTTCTTACTAAGTTTGGCGTCTTCTTTGTTCTCCCCGTTATCGCACTTATTACCGCTTACACTCTCCTCAATCAGGCACCCACTTACTCTCCGATACAGATCGCCGACAACGACCATCTTAGGGGTGAGCGCGATGCGCCGGTAACCATTGTGGTCTATGCCGATTTCCAATGTCCTGCTTGCGCTACCGAACATGAAACGATGATGCGGCTCTGGCCCGAGATTAATAAGGACGCACACCTCATTTTCAGGCATTCCCCAATTACTGCCGCACACCCCAATACCTGGACAGCATCACTTTATGCCGAAGCGGCAGCGCGCCAAGGGCGATTCTGGGATATGCATGACGCCCTATTTCAAACACAACCCTTGTGGTCGGGGCTGCGATCGGTAGAAGCCGAATTCGATAGCTATGCACTCGAACTCAATATCGATCTAGAGCGTCTGCACGCAGATATGCTTGATGAGTCGATTGTAGAAAAGATTCGCGCTGATCAGCGCGGAGGAAATTCTGCAGGAGTGAGAGGGACGCCAGCAGTATTCATCGAAGGGCGTCAGCTTGCTCGCCCAAATCGGGCGCGGATTCTAGAAGCGGTCGAGGCAGCCGCAAGCTAACTCAGCGACGCCGGCAGTGCGCGAGGCACAAAATGAGCGCTTGGTAGATTTTGCAGCAGTGAGCACACTGCTGCATTCTTTCAGCTAGTTTGGCATTCGTGCCGCGCGAATTTCTATTTCAATTAACCAACCCGGGACCACCAGCCCTTGAATTTCGACGAAAGTACGCACTGGTTTTAGTGGATTTTCTTCGGTGCCGAAAAACTTGCGATAGCCGCGATTAAAGCCATCGAAATCGAGGTAACCAAACTCATCAGAGACAGCGAAAGCACGAACCTGAACGATATCGCTCATCGACCATCCCTGACTCTCTAGCGTTTCTTTGAAGCTTTCGAAGGTATCAACCACCTGCTGCTCCATCTCGCCCCAGCTTCCGTCTTCTAAGGGCGAGGCACCCGAGCCGCTAAGATAAAGCGATTCGGCACCGGCGGGCACCTTAATGGTTGTAAAAAAATGCCGCCCTTCGCCGCGTCTTTCGATGCCGCCGACGTTGACCATGTCGTCTTCATCCCTGTTGAGGATTGCGACGTTGGCCGACGTGATCTCTAGCGCAACACTCTCAGCAGCACTCTCAGCAGCACTTAGCGACGTTGCAGTAATCGGCATGTCAGGCTCGTCATCGAGATTGAGTTGAACTAACAGAACAATGCCAAGCAGAAAAAGTGCCGCGATGACCGCCTTATTCAGCGCGCTCATACCGCTGGCCTTACCCTGCGTCTCGGGTGTTTCCGGCTCGTTTACTTGGTCTTGGGAACTCACTTCTTGTTCGGACATCGATCCTTCTCCAACTGACTCGTGGGCTACGCCCTCACCTGCTTTTGGTGCTAAACTCTTATGCCTTAGCTACTCAAATAATCGCCCCGCCGCAATCAGCGATCCAGCGAGTTTATGTAGACAAGCACGTCGTTCACGTCTTGATCGCTCTTAAGAGACTGAGTGGAGGGCCTCATGAGGCGGCCCGCAGTATCGTCTGGGTGCACACCGCGATAACCCGACTTGAATAGTTTAATCTGGCTAAACATATACCAGTCATTTCGCCCGACTAATCCTGGCGCACCCAAGGCTTCGTTACCTTCGCCGTCAGCACCGTGGCACGCGGCGCAATTAGTATAGAGCGCTTGGCCATTGCCTAGGTCGCCCTCTATAGTATGGTCGTTCTCGATAACCTTCCAGCCAGCAATAGTCTCGACCAGGTCATCGATCTCCGCATCGCTGAGCCGGGCAACCGATGCTTGCATCTCATTGCCCGGAATGTAGTCTTTTTCGGAACCGCGTATGCCCGCTCTGAAATTTTCGAGCTGCTTGCGCAGATACCAAGACTCAAGTCCGGCGAGACTTGGCCCGCCCACGACTGGGTTACCTTGGCCCGCACCGCCATGACACGTCGCGCAGACTTCATTGCTGAGCGGCTGATTGGTCGTGTCGACCGCCGCGTACTGTTGTGCGGCAACGCTTTCGCTAAATAATCCTACAACCGAGATCGCCAGGGTGAGAGCGGCCAATAATCTAGTTTTATGCATGTACGAATAACCTTAAATAGGGTGCTATTGTCGAATACGGGTAAAAATCTATCCGCGCGTTAAACGCGCTGACCAGGCATTGTGCTACCCGACTTTCGGGCAAGCATGTCGTTGATCGCCCAGTGCGCAGAAAGAATCGCACTCTCCTGCCACGCAGTGTGTTTGGTAATCTGGTCGCCGATTGTGTAATGCCTATTGCCAGCCGGTTGGCGCAAAGTTTGGAACAATCGTTCCTCTTCCTGCGTAAAACCGCTGCGGCTCTTTTGCCAACGCGCCGAACAACCAAGCATATGGTTCATTCGATGCCACGCGATAGTAATACCCTTCTCGACCAGTCCACGGTAGTTCGGGTGAACTTTCTCACCCTGGCGAATCGCCGTCTCAATGCGCTCTTCTTGGGTTAGCTGAGTAAAATGCATTCCTCCACCGTAATTATAGGCGGCGAGAATAATGCCTTTTTCTTTGTACATGCCGTGCGGCGGATACCAGATCTGTTCGATTGGCTGGTTGGTCCACGAAATGCCGCCAAAAATATCGTCTTTTTCCCAGAAGCGTTCTTTCGCTTGAAAGGCGGATTTATAGGCTTCGCCCCTACGAGGATAAGCCATGGCCTCTTTGTAGTCGGCCGAAAAGTTGTTGTCGATACCGGTCATCAAATGCGTTGGGATGCTATTGAAGCAATAGTCTGCTTCGATCTTATACTTAATCCCTTTGTGCTCGTAGACCACCTCGATGCCCTCGTTTTGGAGCATCACCGATGTCACCATCACGTTATAGAAGACCTCGTCGGGGAGTTTGCGCAGGTAGCCTTTGATAATCTGATCCATTCCGCCGACAGGCTGGAACAACATTGGACCTGTTTCACCTTCGTTCTGACTCAGCGCTTCACTAAAGAGCGCAGATTTAAGTAAGTCTCGCAGAGCAATCGTTTCGTGGGCATGACCGTGTTCGAGGAATCCGCCATGCGAGTAACCTCCGCGCGTGCTTCCTCGATAGATCATATCCTCGTCGAGATCACCCATGCGGCGCAGCGAGCGCATTAGCGCCTCGATCTCCCATTCGTCGAACGGTTGGTCTAGTTCGGCGTTGGTAAAATTCTTCGCCATTATCTCGGCCATAAAGCCGCGTGCATTGGTCGTGAATTCGCGATTCTTTATCGGCTTGCCATCGAGCATGGCGTCGTCTTGAATATAGGTCTCTTTGTTTTCGTTAATAAAAAATTCGAGTTCAACACCTAACTCTTTGCAGTAATGCAGCACATTACGATGCGAGCTTGGAATTCGCGCGGGTCCAGCATTGAAATACATATGCGGCTCGTCGTCGAAGTCGCAAATCTGAGGATTACCCACCTCATCTATGAGGTCGCCATGTCGCACAGTCATGTTCCGGCCACCGGCACGTCCAGCCGCTTCTAATACTACGACGCTGTAACCTGCTTTTTTAAGCTCTAACGCCGCGGTCAGACCACCAACGCCAGCGCCCAACACAACCACACTCGGGCGATTGCCTGAGTCGACCGGAGGGATTTTGGGAATGTCTACATAGGAATCGGGGACAATACCGAGTGCGTTGCTTGCCTGTAAAACGGCCCCACTTGCACCTGCCTTAGCTATTAACCCAAGGATTTCTCGTCTCGACACAAACTTCGTCATAGTGTGTTCCTACTGCTGATTTTCACGGTCAAATGTTAAGCCCTGATAAGCGCGTACTTTAACGCGATGGGGCTTCAAACGAAAGTCGAACTGGGTCACAATTTGTCACTGCAGGCGAGTGCTTAGATTATTGATTTAAATCATTTAAATCCGTTACCGCGAGATACGTAGTGGCGGTGTTTTAGCTGCAGTGATGCGCGCAGCAAGCCTTAGTCGTCGGCTGCCAAATGCGGCAGCTCTCTCAGCTAATACCTCACCAAATACACAGCTAGCTGCAAGCGTTATGCCAACTGCTACTACGCCCGAATCCACACATTAGAGCAGTGAGGGCGCACCGAAACTGGGCAACCACATAATAGCGCCACTCAGAGTGCACGCTAACGGCGCAGACCAAATAAGACTTCACGACGTTATTGCTAACTGGATGATAAGATCTCACACCACTAGGCCGAGCGCTAAAGCGCAGGAGAAAAACCATAGACCTCTCATTGCTTTCATCAATTGGTGGCGAGTCAATACTAGCCAATACACAAACCGCGCTAATTGTCGTTTTTATGCTCGCTTGCCTCGAATCACTCATCGGGATTGGTCTTTTTGTCTCCGGCGTTTTCCTGCTTGGGATCGCCTCCTATTTACTCTCGCAGGAAATTATCACAAGCACCCAACTCGCAATAACCGCAGCCGGTGGCGCTATGCTCGGTGACCATGTGGGGTTTTTCTTCGGTCGTTTTTTAGGGCCAAGACTCCATCATACTCGGCTATTCATTCGCCATGCGGATCGGATTCTGAAAACAGAAGGCATGATCGCGCGTTGGGGCGGCATCGCCGTTCCCATCGGTCGCTTTGTGCCCGCGATCCGCAGCATTGTTCCGGCGCTGCTTGGGACAAGCGGGTTCGAGCCTAAGCGCTTCGTCCTCATCGACACACTGTCATGCGCAACATGGGCGGGAGCGTTGGTGCTGCTGGCAACCGGAATCGATAAGATCGTTTAGCCCTTCTTTCTGGCCTGGCAATCAACCAGACAGGCAGGCAGGCATAAAAAAACCGAATGACGAGGCTGTCATTCGGCTTTTTTATGCCGCGTTAAACGGCGAGTGAATTAATGACTTAAGGGCGTATTAGTGACCACCGCTGCTCTGCGCCTGCGCACCTGGCAGCGCCATCGCAGTCAGCGTCGAGCCTGTTTGCAGAATAATATACTGGTGGCCGTCATGAATCCATGAACTCATCCCGTAACTGCTGCGAGCAGGCGCTTCGATCTGTTCCATAATTTCGCCAGTCTCTTTATTGATTGCGTAGAGCATCGGCGTACCGTCGCTCGCCGCATCAGAGTAAACCAACATGTTTTTCGTCACGACCATTGGCACTAATGCACCAGTACCCGTGTTGCCCACGTCTACACCTTCGAGCGCAGGATTATTCTTGATACGGTTTGGCGTCTCGCCCGTCGGAATCATCCAAGAGTGATCGCCGGTGTTCATATCGATAGCAGTGATGCGGCTATACGGCGGCTTCCAAAGAGGGATGCCGGCCGGATGACGAGGTGGACGCGAGGTTGCACCCGGACCTGCGTTCGCCCATTCGGACAGCGTAACGCCGGTCGTGTTCGGATAAAGTAGATCAGCCTCTTCGCCAGGAATCAGGCGCAGCGCAAAACACGCTTTATGCGAAGACACGAACAACTTACCTGTTTCGGGATCGGCAACAGCAGGCGCTGTGATGTTTGCGCCACCGGCGCCACCGGGGCAGTTCATCGCAGCAAACTTACCTGTGTCGTTACCCGCATGGATCGGCGGATTAAACAGAGGACCCATTTGGTAATTCGCTAATGCGTCGATCGCCTGCTGACGAATCTCAGGCGTAAAGTCCGCAAGATCATCTTCGGTGATGCCCTGCATATCGTAAGGCGCAGGCTTAGTTACATGCGGCTGAGTTGGCGACAGGACTTCGCCAGGAACAATAGAGGCCGGCACGGGCTTGTCGACGATGGGCCACAGAGGCTCGCCGGTAATGCGGTCGAAGGCATAGACCCAAGCCTGTTTTGTGATCTGCGCAATAGCAGGCACTTTGCCACGGCCAGGCATGTCTAGGTCTAGCAAGACAGGCGCTGTGGGATTATCGAAATTCCAGATTTCGTGTTTCACCATCTGAAAATGCCACTTGCGCTCGCCGGTGCGAGTATCGAGTGCGATAAGCGCCGCGCCGTAGAGATTGTCTCCGGGACGGAAACCGCCGTAGTAGTCGATGGTTGCGCTATTGGTCGGAATGTAAACGAGATTGTTTTCAGGGTCTGCCGACAGCGGCGCCCAAGACGAGACATCACCAGTCCATTCCCATGCGTCATTTTCCCATGTCTCATGGCCGTATTCGCCTGGCTTAGGGATGACATTAAACTTCCACTTGAACGCGCCAGTACGGGCGTCGTAACCGAGGATGTCGCCTGGCACGTTTTCTACGCGCGACTGGTGATAGCCCTGCTCTGCTGAGTTACCAACGACAACGGTGTCATTGACAACGATCGGCGGAGACGAAGACGTGATGTAGCCAGTCTCAAGTGGGAGGCCTTCATAGGGGTCGTACGGATGACCCAAGTCGGCGAGCATGTCGACGACGCCTGTCTTAGGGAAGCCATCGATAGGAACCGGCTGGCCGAAACCTTCTATGGGCACGCCCGTGTCGGCATCGAGCGCCGTAAGGAAGAAACCTGGCGAGGCAATATAGACAACACCGCGGCCGTCGATGCGTGCAAAGCCAACGCCTTTGCCGTAATCGGCGCGCATCGAATACTCGCCTCGGGGCGTGTCAGGCTCACGATAAGACCAGAGCGTCTCGCCTGTCTTAGGGTCGATCGCCACCACGTGGCGCTTATTACCCGCAACGGTGAATAGCTTGCCGTCGATTAGCGATGGCGTAGAGCGACCGCTGACAGCTTTGAAGCTGGCACCGTCCCATTCCCATGCAACTTCGAGGTCGGCGAAATTTTCTACAGTGATCTCATCGGCTGGCGAATAGCGCGTATGCGCAAAGTCGCCGCCAAGCGTGAACCACTCTTCGGGATCTTGGGCAGTTGCTGTGGCGGAAACACCAAGGGCGATAGCCCCTAAAGTCATTCCGCGTAGCACGCTGCGGGTCATCGAATTACTACTTAACAATCGCATAACGCTCTCTCTTCTCTAAACTAAACTGATACCTGCAATGCCTAGCTAATTTCACTGGTATTTAGCGACGTCAAAAATATCAAGAATTGCGCGTCAGGACTATGATTAATTGAAGCAGGCAAGTCGAGCAGCTCAACAAAAAATCAGGTAACTTGTAAGCGCCAGAACTATTGACTTGTGCTATAGTCGCGCGCCTCGGGCAAAGCGCCTCGAAATCAACGTGTTAGGCGCTGATCCTGCGCTACGACTAAGACGGCGAATCAAGTGGCTGGCGAGCGCACGAATGGCCCCTAGCAACTTAAAATTTAGTTTAAGTAATAAGTACATATGATTGATAATAAAGAGAAATATGTTGTAGGATGGCGAGAGTGGCTGACGCTACCCAGCCTTGGTATCGATGCGATCAAAGCCAAGATAGATACCGGTGCACGCTCCTCTGCTATTCACGCTTACAGTATTGAGACCGAGCTAATTGAGGGCCAAGAGTTCGCTATCTTTCAGGTGCATCCTATGCAAGATGACCTGAGCAATTCGATTACCTGTCGCGCCCCTATTGTCGATCGCCGCATAGTGCGAGACTCAGGCGGCCACGAAGAAGAAAGACTATTCATCTCTACCACCGTAGAATTTATGGGCAAACATTGGGAGGCTGAGTTCAGCCTAACTAACCGAGAAAATATGGCATTTAGAATGCTACTGGGACGAACCTCATTGGTCGGAGGCGGGTTAATTGTCGACCCAGCTCGGTCCTTTACCCAAGGCGAGGAACTCGCTGCAAAGAAACCCACTGCCAGCAAGGAAAGTCAGCTATGAAAATCGCCGTGCTCTCACGTAATCGCAACCTCTACTCCACGCGACGCCTTATCGAGGCTGCAACAGAACGCGGTCATGAGGTGCGTGTGCTCGACGCACTGCGCTGCTACATGAACATTACCTCACACAGGCCGACTATCCACTACCGAGGCGAAATACTCGAAGACTTCGACGCGATCATTCCTCGCATTGGCGCATCGGTAACTTTCTATGGCACAGCGGTACTGCGTCAATTCGAAATGATGGGCGTTTATCCCCTCAACGAATCTGTCGCTATTTCGCGTTCGCGCGACAAACTTCGGTCTCTGCAATTGCTCTCCCGTAAGGGCATCGGCCTACCGATCACCGGTTTTGCAAACAAGCCCGATGACATTCAAGATTTGATCAAAATGGTTGGCGGCGCCCCGCTCGTCATCAAACTGTTAGAGGGTACTCAGGGCATAGGTGTGGTGCTCGCCGAAACTCGCAAGGCTGCAGAGAGCGTGATCGAATCGTTTCTCGGCCTCAAGGTCTCGGTACTCGTTCAGGAATACATCAAAGAAGCAGGCGGCGCCGACATTCGCTGCCTCGTCGTCGACGGCAAAGTCGTCGCCTCGATGAAGCGACAAGCCAAAGAAGGTGAATTTCGCTCGAACATTCACCGTGGTGGCAGCGCATCATTAATCAGGATAACCCCAGAAGAGCGCACTACTGCAGTACGCGCGGCCACAACAATGGGGCTCAATGTCTGCGGTGTGGACATTCTTCGCTCTGCGCACGGCCCCCTCGTTATGGAAGTTAATTCCTCGCCGGGTCTTGAAGGCATCGAGAATGCGACGGGCAAAGACGTTGCCGGGCTCATTATTCAGTTTATGGAAAAGAACGCTAAACGCGGCAAAACGAAAACCCGAGGAAAAGGTTAATAATTAACAATTTATGCTTCGATTATGAAGCTTCCTGAGAAGACGAGAGTGGCACGCAACGAACAGACCAAGCAAACAGCAATTAGCATTTTAGGTACAACCATCAAGCCCGGAGAGCGCGCCTCAATCGACCTCCCCGTGCCTAGCCTCTATACCCATACGGCGCTAGAAATGCCCGTTCAGGTTATCCATGGCAAAAAGCCTGGGCCGACACTTTTCATCTCTGCCGCCATTCACGGCGATGAGATCAATGGCGTAGAAATCATCCGACGCGTCATGCACCAGCGCAGCATAGGCAGGCTGCGCGGCACACTCATTGCCATCCCCGTTGTTAATATCTTTGGCTTCATTAACCAGAGCCGCTACCTACCCGATCGACGCGATCTCAACCGCTCGTTTCCAGGCTCTGAATCAGGTTCGTTGGCGGGTCGCATCGCCAATCTCTTTCTCAATGAAATCGTGTCACGCTGCACACACGGCATCGACCTACACACGGGCGCAGTACATCGCGAGAATTTCCCCCATATTCGCGCCGTGCTCGACGACGATGAGACAAAGCGTATGGCGAGCGCCTTCATACCGCCAGTGATCCTCAACACGCAAATAGTCGAAGGCTCGCTTCGACAAGAGGCAGAGAAACTAGGCGTAAGCGTTATTGTTTATGAAGCCGGCGAGGCACTGCGTTTCAATGAAGTTGCCATACGCGCGGGTGTGCGGGGTGTAGACTCGGTTATGCGTGAAATAGGCATGCTGCCTAAAAAGAAAGTGCGCAAAAGCGACCCCGTTCCCGTTGTCGCTACAGACTCGTCGTGGATTCGTGCGCCGCATAGCGGCATCTTACGCATGATCAAACCACTGGGTGCGCGCGTCTCTAAAAATGAAGTCTTGGGCATCATCTCCGACCCGTTTGGTGATTCGGAACATAAAGCCATTGCGCCGTTTGGCGGGATTATAATCGGCAAGACAAACCTGCCACTGGTGAACGAAGGTGAGGCGCTGTTTCACGTTGCACGCTTTGAGAGCACCAGCGCTGCGGAGAGCCAGATCGAAGAGTTTCAAGCGGAGATGGACCCGCTCACCGACGACGCCTCGGTCAATGAGCCCGCGATCTCTTAAGAACACATCCTAAACAAGCGGCTTGTGCATCACCAAGGTTAGGGGCAGGATTGCGTTTGTCGCAAACAAAGCTTGGCCCATAGCCTGAATGCGGCTTCTTTATCGATAACGCTGCTGCTAGTGTCTGTAGGCATAGAAGGCTCGCGCTGCCTTATAGAGGCTATGAACATCGATCTTCGAGCTCACTGCATAAGGCGTGTGGATGGATAACAGCGGCACGCCGAAATCTATGACTTCGATATTCTGACTAGAGAATTCTCCACCGATAGTTCCGCCACCTGCGCTGCCGACTTTGTAGGTCGCCGTTTGCCAAGGCACTTGATGATCATCGAGTAGCGCCCGCGTCCACGCCATAAACTCGCTGTTAGCCGTGTTGCCCTGCCCGTAGAGTTTGAGATTAACGCCATAGCCAAGCTTAGGCGCATTGCCTAATTCCCAGGCGCCTGGATTCATTGGATTCACGCCAGGGTTAACATCAATCGAAATGAATTTGGTGGCGCGTAGGGCTTGTCTAAATAGCGGCTCGCGATAATCACTGCCCAGTTCGGTATAGAGCAGGCGCGACAGTAGGTCGGCGAAATAATCGGAGCCAGCGCCCGTATTATTTCTGTTTCCAACCTCTTCATTGTCTACAAAATAGGCGACTGTCGTTGTCTGCGGACGGTCGACTGCAGCGATTGCGCGCAGCGTTGCGTAGCCAGCAAGGCGATCATCCTGGCCGTAGGCTGCGATGAGGCCACGGTCAAAGCCCATGTCACGCGGCGCGCCAGCGGGCACGAGCGAAAGCTCGGCAGACACCAGATCCGCTTTGCTAATTCCGTATTCGGCGGCCAAAAAAGCGAGTACTTGATCACCTACGCCCCCATCCCCCTGCGTATCGGGGATATGCGCGACAACCGGATCTAAGTCCTCCGGCCCCAAAAATTCACTCAAGGTTTTCCCGTTGCGCGAGCGATCAACATGAGGCGACAGTTCAGGAATCATGAAGATAGGATCGCTAGGATCAAGACCTATCTCGATAGTCACAGACGTGCCGTCTTTTTTATCTACCCGACCCATCAATGCGAGCGGAAGATTGGTCCATTGGTGAAATTTAATACCGCCATGATAATTCGTTTGAAACAGGGCAAATTCGCTGTTTTCGTAGAGCGGGCGGCCTTTGAGTTCGAGCCGAGGGGAATCGATATGTGCGCCGACCACATGAAAGCCTTCCTGCAGGCCGCTCTCGCCAATCACCAACATAGTAATTGTCCGATCGCGATTAACCTCATACAGTTTCGCACCCGGCACTAGCCTAGTCGCAGGCGTCAGCGCGGCGAAACCATTCTCTTCGGCAAAGGCTATCGCCTCGGTTACGAAGCTCAGCTCGGTGCGCGCTTTGGCAATAAAACCCTTGTAGTCTTCGGCGAAGGCAAACACCTCGGCGCGCTCGTCCACGGTTATTCCCACCCAGCTAGAATCGCAGTCTAAGCGATCGCTGCACGACTCTTGCGCCAGGGCAATCGATGAAAACACCGCGTTGATAACGAAGCTGGCGCCCATAGCGGTAATGGCTGCGCGCGCGAATAGAGCGCGAATAGACTCCAAGGCGCGAGGGTTTTTAGGCAGGTTAAAAGGCATTGTCGCTACTCCGATATGCCGCCACGCGGCATTGATGGCTTAAGTTGAATTGTTTAGACACTGCTCATAAAGGTGACATATTGCTAGGCGTTGGGATGGAACAACGAACAGCAATTCACCTGACCGTTGCGCAACTCGCTAGGGCGTAACTTGAGCAAGCCAGTGAACCAAAGATAGCAGGCTATTAAGGCGCAGGAAACTGAGCGAGGCAGTCGGAAAAGGTGTTAGCGTCAATATTGCCTCCCGACAACACAGCGCACGCCGTTGCACCCGGCACTGGGCGAATATGCCCACTTAATAACGCGGCAAGTCCAACCGCGCCGCCCGGCTCGACAACGAGCTTGAGATAGCGAAAAGCAAAGCTAATTGCCTGTGCCACTTCGTCTTCGGACACGCTGACAAAACGGTCAACTAGCCGGCTGTTGACGGCCCAAGTCAGGACGCCCGGCTGGGTTGCCATAAGGCTATCGCAGCGCGTTGCAGTTTGAGGATCGATACGCACGCGCTGTCCCTGCTCTGCCGATTGCACATGGTCGTCATAGGCGTCAGGTTCCACACCGACAACGCGGCATTCCGGAGCAAGACCGCGCACCGCAGTAGCGACCCCAGACATTAGGCCGCCCCCACCTACAGGACTCAGCACTAGGTCGGGCTCCCAGCCACGTTCGCGCAGCTGTTGCACCATCTCCAACCCACAAGTCCCCTGTCCTGCCATCACGGCTACGTCGTCGAAAGCCGGAACAAGGATTGCGCCTGAATAGTCGGCGATCTCGGCGGCGATCTCTTCTCGGGATTCAGTTTTACGGTCATAGACACGCACTGCAGCGCCGAGAGCCTCGGTGCCTTCGCGCTTAATCGTGGGCGCATCGGTTGGCATAACGATAGTTGCTTTCATCCCCAGCAAACGCGCAGCATAGGCGATTCCCTGTGCATGATTGCCCGAGGAGAACGCGACAACGCCGCGCTCGCGCTCCTCTTGAGTCAATTGAACTAGCCGGTTGTAGGCGCCACGAAATTTGAAAGCGCCTATGTGCTGGAGGTTCTCAGCTTTTAAGAAGACTCGGGCACCGATGCGCCGATCGAGTTCGGGACTCGTGAGAAGCGGGGTTCGCACAGCGATACCTTCGAGGCGCACTGCGGCGGCGGTTATATCTTGAAGGGAAATGGGCATTCTATGCTCTCCTCGAGACGCCTCTCAAAACGCCTTAGGTCAAATGCCTCTTAGAAGAAGACGGCTTCTTATTCGTGTCTTTATTTTTTGCAATTCGCCGCTTGCGCGCAACTTGCTGTGCATTGAGATTTTCTTCGGATTTCACGAACGGATTATCCCCGCTGCGCAGCTCGATTCGAACCGGTGTGCCCTCAAGTTTCAGCGCCTTACGGAACGTCTTTTCGAGGTAGCGCGTGTAATTTCCCGGCACCTTATCTGTCTGTTTGCCATGGATGACGATGATGGGCGGATTCTGTCCACCGGCGTGCGCATATCTCAGTTTAATACGGCGACCGTTAATAATCGGCGGCGCGTGATCAACCACTGCATCTTGCAGTATTTGCGTAAGTACATTAGTCGTGAGTTGCTTGCGCGCTGAGTCATAGGCGCGGTGAATTGATTCGTACAAGTCGCCAACGCCCGTGCCAAATAACGCAGAGATAAAATGAATTTTGGCAAAGTTAACAAAGGTAAAGCGGCGCTGAATATCCGACTTAATCTTTTCTTTGCCTTCTTGGTCCATGCCATCCCATTTATTTAATGCGATAACCAATGCTCGGCCGGTATCGATTACATAACCTAGTAAATGAAGATCTTGTTCGACAATACCTGTGCGCGCATCGACTACAAGCACAACTACGTTGGCATCTTGTATCGACTGCAGCGATTTAACCACCGAGAATTTTTCGACGGTCTCGCGCGTGCGTCCACGCTTGCGAATACCTGCTGTATCAATCAAGGTATAACGCTGGCCGCGACGTTCGAATGGAATATAAATACTGTCACGCGTTGTGCCGGGTTGGTCATAGACAACAACACGATCTTCGCCGAGCATGCGGTTTACCAAAGTCGATTTGCCTACGTTCGGGCGACCTGCAATGGCGATTTTTATGCCGGTGACGGCAACGTTGTCGATGTCAAAATCGTCTTCGGATTTTTCCTTTTTCGCGATTTCGGCAAACTCTTCGAGCACGCCTAGCAGCAGCGACTTCACCCCACGACCCTGAGTCGCGGTGATAGGATGCACTTCTGTAAAACCAAGGCTATAGAAATCGGCAAGCGCAATATCGGGGTCGAGCCCATCGATCTTATTGGCAACGAGATACGTGTGTTTCTCGCGCTTGCGCAAGTAATCCAAAATACCGTGATCATCGGGCATGAGCCCGTCTTTAGCATCTACCATAAATAAAACGATATTCGCCTCAGCAATCGCTTGAAGCGATTGCGCGGCCATCTCTAGATCAATGCCTTCCTCATCTCCTGTAATACCGCCGGTGTCGATCGCGATAAACGACTGCCCCTCAACTTCACCCTCGCCATATTTGCGGTCGCGAGTAAGCCCGGGGAAATTAGCAACAATTGCCTCGCGTGATTTAGTCAGCCGATTGAACAGCGTCGATTTGCCAACGTTCGGGCGACCAACGAGTGCGATAACAGGTTTCATGAGTGTCCTAATGGAACAGTAGTCGAGCTAGTGAGAAATATTGATGAAGAAAGGCGGCGCGGCTTGACGCCCGCGCGGCGCTATTAACTAATTTGGTCTGAAAGCGGAGAGCTTTCCGCTATTGCCATAGACATAGAGCAGGCCTGCGCCGCTTATCATCGCCGCACGGACGCCATCGCCGTCGGCGCGCGTTCGACCGACAATGCGTCCATCGATCTGCGAGAGCAAATGCACATAGCCTTCAAAATCGGTGACAGCTATGTAGTTTCCGACTGCACGCGGAGCAGAAACGCTGCGAAATTTAAGATCGCTGTTCTCCCAAACCACGTCGTCGCTGTTGTCGCGGACCGCAGTGATAATCCCTTCATCATCGACGTAGTAAAGATTGCCGAAGCCGCGCTCGATACCGTGATAGCTCGAGGCCTCGCGGCCCCACACGATGCGACCGGTATTGACGTCGAGCGCCATGAGATTGCCCTGATAACTCGATGCAAGGACTCGTGATCCGTCGACGAGTAGCTGCCCGTCTATGTCGATCACACGATCTATATCGTATTGGCCTTCGGGCACTGCGACGCGTTCTTCCCAACTCCACACGCCGTCATTCGCCTCGACTGCAACCAGAGTGCCATTGCTAAATCCAGCAAGCACCTTGCCTCCAGAGGCGAACACAGGACTGCTTGTGCCACGAAGTGTTAGTGCGGGTAACGTTGTCTCATAGGTCCAACGCTGCTCGCCATTGGTTGCCTCGAGCGCGACGAGTTTCTCATCGACAGTCTGCACCACCACGATATCACCATTGGTTTTTGGCGCTGACAGCACCTCGCTCGAAACAGGCATGGCCCAGAGAAGCGCGCCGGTTTCTTGATCTAACGCTACCACCTCAGCCGCTTCGGTACCGACTAATACGAGGCCATATCCGGCGCCCACGCCACCGGTAATTGTTTCATCTAACCGCTCACGCCACAGTAGCGCACCGTCATTCGCCGAATAGGCCGCTACTGTCCCATCGGCACTCGCTGCAAAAAGTCGTGCGCCATCAAGAGCGGGGGTAATGAGGTTGAATATTTTCCCCTGACCGTTACCGACGTTCGTATCCCATTCCCGCCTGAGCGAGACTTCGGCATCGATTCTAATTAGTTCGGTAGGTGGGTTCACTTCATCGTCACCGAACCAATTAGTCGGATTTAGTTTGCCCGTGTCGAAGCCGGCACAATTTGTCAGCGACGCCGCAAGCACAAGCGACACAGACCAGCGCGCTGCCAATCGATTGCTCGAGTTCAATTGGCTAGAAGCCAGACCGTGTTTAGATAAAGTCATAATCTCTCTGTTTAGCAGCACTGCTTCGAATTAACTTTCGACCCGCGCGAGGTCGTCGAGTTTCATGCGCAGCGAATCGCTTAACGATCCCGCTTCTTGAGCCGCAAGATAGGCGTCACGAGCATCGGCGCGTCGGCCTAGCGCAAGGTAGATATCGCCCCGCAGCTCGGAATAGCCTGCTTCGAAAGACTGAGGCGCCACTGAGTTGACGAGCGCGAGCGCGCGCTCTGCATCGCCTCTCGCAAGGATTATTCTTCCAAGCCTCAGGTTTGCGGTGAGCAGCAAGCCCGAATCGGTTTTGGCCATGAATCCTTTGCCGTGGTTGTCGATAATCCACTGCAGATCGGCTTCTGCCTCCTCGAGATCATTGCTCGCTACATGCTGAGACGCAGCAAAGAGCGCGCCGAACGAGGCATAAGTTGATTGCGAGAAGTCATCGCGCAGCTGTGCGCTCAACGCTATTATGCGGGCAGCGTCATCGGTAGCGATTTGCTGGCCGGGCTCAACAAGCGTCAGCTCGAGTATTTCTTCATATAGATCGGATGCTGCACCTTGCGTAGCCGACTGCTGGCCTTCCCAAAAGTTCCAACCGCCAAACCCTGCCGCAACGATAACAATCGCTGCACCGAGCTGCTTTCCGTTTTCTTCCCACCACTTTTTGAGGGTCTCTAGGGTTTCTTCCTCAGCCGCGTTAATCGCCACGACGGTCTCCTTATTTGTTTATCACGCTGTTATGCAAACTTATTGTCGATAAGACTGCGCCAAAAGTCTGTTCGAACCGGTTAACCCGTTATTCTAACTCGAATTACCTTGGGGAACACTGCTCTTTATGACAACTCGTCCACTAATTGATTCCCTCAGGCTATTTCGTTGCGCCATTACGCCTGAATTGAACGCGTCAGACGAAGTGATGACAATGGAAACTATGGGAAAGGCTAGGCCTGCGAAAGTCTTCGGCCAATCTGGTCAGGCGCTTCATCGAGAGTGAGCACAGCCTCCTCTCCCCCGTCTACTAGTTCACGGAGCTTCAAGACACCTTCGGCGAGTCCTTGAGCATCGAGGAGTATTGCAAAGCGCGCATTAAGGCTGAACGCGCGCTTGAGCTGACTAGCGGGCTTTCCCCCGCCGCAGTGGCTGATAATTCGATGTTCTGGCATAGCACTACGTAAACTTGCTGCGAGCGCCTGCGCCTCTTTGGCTAGCCCATTGGGCACGACAATGTAGAGGCTCGGCTGCGTGGCTTGCGGCACTTTCTCGAGCGTCTCGAGCATCAGCACTAAACGTTCGGCACCCATAGCAAACCCTGCTGCGACTGTGGGCTTGCCGCCGAGCTGTTCTACAAGGCCGTCGTAGCGGCCACCACCGCACACGGTTCCCTGCGCTCCGAGCGAGTCGGTCACCCATTCGAAAACGCAGTTATTGTAGTAATCAAGACCGCGAACGAGCCGCGGATTGACCTCAAAAGCAATGCCTGCATTATCGAGAAGCCCCTTGAGCTCATCAAAATGGGCAATGCTCTCTGTGCTCACGTAGTCGGCGAGAACCGGCGCAGCCGCCAACAGTTCGTGCATATCGGGATTTTTGCTGTCGAGAATCCGAAGCGGATTGCTATAGAGGCGATTACGCGCATCGTCGTCGAGGCGTTCGCTATGGCTCTCTAGATAAGCTGTGAGCGCAGCACCGTAAGCTTGGCGCTCGGCCGACGCGCCAATATTATTGATTTGCAGAACAAGTGCCTCGGCAATATCAAGCTCGCGCCACAGATCTGCGGACAATTGGATAAGCTCGGCGTCGATGTCTGGACCAGACATACCAAAGGCTTCGACACCAAACTGCTGGAACTGGCGATAACGTCCTTTCTGCGGACGCTCATGCCTAAACATGGGGCCCTGATACCAAAGCCTCTGCTGCTGGTTATAGAGAAGTCCATGCTGATCGGCTGCCCGCACACAACCCGCAGTGCCCTCTGGTCGAAGACTCAGATTATCGCCATTGCGATCGTCAAAGCTGTACATCTCTTTTTCGACAATGTCGGTGACCTCGCCGATAGAGCGCTTGAACAGCTGTGTCTGCTCGAGCACTGGAAACCTAATCTCCTGATACCCAAAACGATTAACGACCCGGTGAAACGCGGTTTCGAGCGCTTGCCATGTTGAGGCTTGGGCAGGGAGAATATCGTTCATGCCGCGAATTGCTTGGAGTTTTGCCATGGTGATTTGTCGTAGCCTAAGTCTTATGCAGGGCCTAGCAGCCTAGGCCATGGGATGATTTTGACGCGCCTAGCTCGACGCGATAACGTCTTTTTTGAGCGCGACTCGCGCACGAACCATCGCCTCAAGGTCGTCGACGAGTGTGGCGTTTTGGATTTTCCTAGATGGTACTCCCTCGACATAGGCGAGGTTATTAGGACTCGCGCCAGTTAATCCAATCTCGGCGACCTTCGCCTCGCCCGGTCCGTTAACGATGCAACCGATTACCGCCACATCGATCGGCGTCGTGATGTCTTCGAGGCGTGACTCAAGCTCATTCACCACCGAGATGACATCGAAGTTCTGACGCGAACAACTCGGGCAAGCAACCAAATTTACGCCCTTGTGACGTAAACCGAGGCTTTTGAGAATATCGAAGCCAACTTTAACTTCCTCGACAGGATCAGCGGCCAGCGATATGCGGATCGTGTCTCCAATACCTTCCATCAACAGCGCACCAAGCCCGATAGCAGACTTGACCGTACCAGAACGCAGGCCGCCCGCCTCGGTAATACCGAGGTGCAGAGGCTGATCGATCTGCGTCGCGAGTTGACGGTAGGCGGTGAGCGTCATAAAGATCTCGGACGCCTTCAAGCTGATTTTGAAATTCTGAAAATCGAGTTTATCGAGTATGTCGATCTGCGTTAGTGCAGACTCGACCATCGCTTCGGCACTGGGCTCTTTGTATTTCCGCAAAAGAGTTTTGCCCAAAGAGCCGGCATTAACGCCGATTCTTAGCGGTATACCCTTATCTTTTGCGCTATCGACTACTGCACGAATCCGCTTTTCGCTGCCAATATTGCCAGGGTTTATGCGCAGGCAGTCGACGCCCGATTCCAACACTTGGAGCGCGATCAGATGATCGAAATGTATGTCCGCGACAAGAGGCACACTCACCTTGGAGCGAATCTCTTTAAACGCCGCAGCCGCATCCATACTCGGCACCGAGACACGCACAATGTCGACGCCTGCCGTAACGAGTCGCCGTATCTGCGCGAGCGTCGCGTCAACGTCACAAGTCTCTGTATTGGTCATGCTTTGCACGCTAATGGGTGCGTCGCCGCCTACAGCAACATTGCCAACCATAATTTGGCGCGTCTTACGGCGTGTAATATGATTCTGAGAATTCATGTATTCGGACTCAATTTACTAATTGTCTATGGGCTAAACGTATTCTGATTGTGCGCGCTTTACCCGTTTAAAAACCAAAGGACGCCGAAAAGGCTCACGAAAACAAACAGCGAAAGACTTAACCAGCGCTGGTTGCGGTCGACGCGCGTAAGCTTTCGCTTTGGCACACCCTCTGCCTCTTTCTCTTTTCTTGCGGCCTCTACCAAAGCTTCGAACATCGTCATCAGGGGCTCGGTCGGCATTTCGAGCAACACGCAATAATTTCTTACGTAACCGCGTGCGAAGACGACGCCTGGCAGTTTGTCGTAGGCGTTTTCTTCGATAGCCCGCAGGTAGTGCCGAGTGATGTGCAGCTTGGTGGCAAGCTCTTCTTCTTCGAATCCCTGCCGCTCGCGCTCTGCCTTTAGCCGCGCACCCGGCGAGCTTAAATCGATTTCTGTATCGGCCGCTTTCGCACTGCCCGTATCTTCGTTCGAGTTCTCAATCATAAAATCTGTCGCCCTTTTCATCGTCGGGCCGCTGGCTACTTTAGCAACTGCTAGTCAAATAACTAGTCGCCTAAAGCTGACGAAATGGCGGAGTTCGCCTGCCTCTGCAAACGAGACTGTTTAGTTTAAGTTACGTGTCGCATTTCTGATATCAAGTAAACGCCGCCAGGTCGCTGCTGCTTTCTCATCGCCTGATTCATTGGCGAGATCGTGTCCTGCTTGCAATGCTCTATTGCTATGCGCAACGGTTTCTGCACTGCCTGCGTCGCTCCGTGCATTGAGATAGCGCTCGAACCACGTCCGCGCCTCGGGCCACTCGCCTCGTTCAATGCTAAGGATACATAGCTCTAGCGAAGACTGCACTAACGATGGCTCTAAGTACGTTGCGCGTAAAAACGCCTCGCTCGCCTCGGCGGTGTTCTTTAATTCAAGAGACGTCAGTCCGAAGTTCTCATAGGCCTCTGCACGCCCCGCATAGCCGGTGTCTGCGACGACGCTTTGCAGCTCAGCATAGGCCTCTGAATAACGCGCTTGCTCAAACAAAAATGCGGCGAAATTGTTACGGATACGCGACGCTGTAGGCGCCTTGCGCAGCGCGAGCCTAAAATACTCTTCGGCGAGACTGTAATCTTGTTCCCGCTGCGAAATCAGCGCCAACACCTCGAGGCTGGCCGCAGCTCCATCATCCAACGCAAGCGCATTGTTTGCGTTGCGCCGAGCCGACGCCAACTCTCCAGCTTCGAAATAGGCAAGTGCTAAGCGAGAATAATCTATCACCGCCTGTTCCTCTGATGATGCAGGATCAAAGCCGCCTGTGGTTGTAGTGACACAAGAGACGATGAAGGTCAGGAACAGTGCCGAGAGCGAAACGCGCAGCGCACCACGCTTAGGAGAATAATTAGTGCTGACGTTAGAATACGGAACTTGCATAGCGTTACCGTCTCCTTTGCCACTAGGCTGAGTCTGCGGCGCGCGCCAGATCCGATGAGGCAGCAATGACATTCGCCGAATGCTTTGCAAGATGGCGACTGCTGCGCTTGGTCTGATCCGCCACGTCGCCAACAAGCTGACCACAAGCCGCACCAATGTCATCGGCCCGTGTAGTGCGCACCGTGACGGTATACCCGGCTTGCTGCAAGATTTGCCTGAAATTAGTAATCGACGTGCTGCTCGGACGCCGATAGTCGCTCAATGAGAAAGGGTTAAATGGAATGATATTAATCTTGCAGGGGAAGTCTCGAAGCAGTTCGCCGAGCTCACGCGCATGCTGCCGATGATCATTAACACCAGCAATTAACGTGTATTCGATGACTGGCACGCGTTTGTCATTCAAACTCGACATATAACCCTTAACAGAGTCTAACAGCATTGCGATGGGGTATTTTTTATTGATCGGCACAAGCTGACTGCGCAATTCGTCGTTTGGCGCGTGAAGGGAAACCGCTATCGAGGCATCGGTATAATCTTTGAGCCTGTTAATCGCCGGCACAACACCCGACGTGCTGATCGTCACTTTGCGCTTCGACAGGCCGTAGGCGCAGTCTTCCATCATGAGAGAGAGCGCATCCATTACAGGCTCGAAATTGAGCAGCGGCTCGCCCATTCCCATCATGACGACATTACTCACCGGACGCTCTTGTAGGCTATCGAAACCGCCAAGGCGCTTATTCGCCCACCACAGCTGCCCGATTATCTCAGCGACTGTTAAGTTGCTGTTGAAACCTTGCTTGCCAGTAGCGCAGAACGAGCAGTCTAGTGTGCAGCCAGCCTGAGATGAAACACACAAGGTGCCGCGACCCGACTCGGGAATGTAAACCATTTCAACCCGGCTACCGCTCGCTACTTCGATAATCCACTTATAGGAGCCGTCTTCTGACGCGTAATCTTCAACAATTTTGGGGAGGACTATTTCAGCTTCTGAGGCCAGGCGGTCACGCAAAGGCTTGCTGATGTCCGTCATCGCTTGAATGTCGATTACACCGCGTTGGTGAATCCACTTAAGGACCTGTGCGGCACGAAAGGGTTTCTCGCCAAGGGAGTGGAAGTAGTCGCGCAGTTGAGCGAGGCTCATTCCTGCTAGATTAGGTTTGGCTGCCAGCGTCATGACGAATCAGTCTCCTAGCAGTACTCGCAAGGCGAGCCCACCGCGCAATGGCCGCGCCAGCCGAGAAAGCTGGCGTAGGCGTTAGCTGTTTATGAACAGATCTCTTCGTCTTTGAAGAAATAACTTACTTCGCGCTGTGCAGACTCAACTGAGTCAGAACCGTGAACAGCGTTAGCATCAATAGAGACCGCGAAATCGGCACGAATAGTTCCGGCTTCGGCGTCTGCTGGGTTAGTTGCGCCCATAAGTTCACGATTCTTGAGCACAGCGCCTTCACCTTCAAGAACTTGAACCATCACGGGGCCCGAAGTCATGAATGCGATGAGGTCGCCAAAAAAGCCGCGCTCGCGGTGTTCCGCGTAAAAGCCGCCAGCAAGTTCGTCGTCGAGACGAATCATTTTAGATGCGACGACCTTGAGGCCTGCCTTTTCGAAACGGCTGTAGATTTCACCAATGACGTTCTTGGCTACGGCATCGGGCTTAATGATAGAGAGTGTGCGTTCAATCGCCATTGTGACTCCAAATTTTGCTAGGTGGGCCAGACAAACCTGACTCGTGTATTTCAAAGAGCGTAGATTATACGCACAATTGCGCAATTTTTATACGATTATTACACGATTCGCTGCCGGCTAGTCAGCCGCCTCTTCGATCCACGCCGCTTGAATCGCCTCGAGTACTTTCTCGCCGCTGCGCTCAGGATCGTCGCTAAAGTCGTCTAGCTCACAGACCCACCGATGAAGGTCTGTGAAGCGCACATACTGTGGGTCGATATCGGGATACTGATCGAAAAGCCCCATTGCGATTTCACTGACATCTGTCCAACGTAAACTCATGGCCTTGCCTCCGCAAAATTTCCTGAGAGCGAATTGCTCTAATGAACCTCAGACACCATGTTAATCGTGTATTTGGGGATTTCGATAACGAGGTCTTTCGTGCCGACTTTTGCCTGACAGCTTAGCCGAGATTCAGGCTCCAGGCCCCACGCCTTATCGAGATAATCCTCTTCGTTTTCCTCTGCATCCTCTAGCGAGTTAAAGCCCTCACGCACAATGACATGGCATGTGGTACAGGCGCAGGATTTTTCGCAGGCATGCTCGATCGCCAGCTTGTTTGCCAGCGCAACATTGAGAATGGTCTCATCGGACTCCACTTCGATAACCGCGCCGTCGGGGCAAATAGTGTCATGCGGTAAAAAGGTAATCTTGGGCATCACGCCTCTCCTTAAGTTTGTTAGTCTCTGTGACGGCTACTCCGTTAGAGCGGCGCTTCACGCTTTGGTTTGTTAGTTGGGTACGCCTACCATTAGGCGCAACGCCGACCTATTCTCTTATTGCGGCTCAGATCGATTCGCCCTGCAATGCGCGCGCAATATGCTCGTCCATGCGCCTTGCGGCGAAGTCACCGCTAATTTTATTGAGCGCCGCGGTAAGATCACTCACCTGTGCGCTTGACCCAGTGTCTAGCGCTGCAGCAAGTGCTGCTACACCTTCATTGATCCTTTGTTGCTCGCCTTCTTCTAAGAGTTGGGGATCCGCGAGCACTGCCGCAGCGACAGCATCGATCAACTGGATCGCGTCGACCTTCGCCTCCTGCAACGACCGCAGCTCCATATCGGCGCGTGCATTTTCTTGCGAAGATTGCAGCATGCTCTCTATCGTATCAGCCTCGAGACCGTAGCTCGGTTTTACCTGAATCTCTGATTTCACGCCGGTGAGAGTCTCTTCTGCACTCACACTTAACAGTCCGTCGGCATCGACCTGGAAGGTCACCCTAATTTTCGCTGCACCGGCAACCATGCCCGGAATGCCGCGCAAGGTAAAACGCGCAAGCGAGCGGCAGTCGGCTACCGCTTCCCGCTCTCCTTGCATCACATGCAAAGCCATCGCGGTTTGGCCATCTTTGAATGTTGTGAACTCTTGAGCACGCGAAACGGGAATAGTCGTGTTGCGGGGTATGATTTTTTCAACCAATTCGCCCATTGTCTCGATTCCCAACGACAGCGGTGTGACATCAAGGAGAAGAAAATCAGTATCGGATTTGTTGCCAATCAACACATCGGCCTGTATACCGGCGCCCACCGCTACCACTTTGTCTGGGTCTATGCTGATGAGCGGTTCACGTCCAAAGAACGCCTCAACAGCGGCTCGAACGAGCGGCATTCGTGTCGACCCGCCGACCAGAATCACGTTGTCGATGTCGTCGAGTTCGAGTCTCGCGTCGCGCAGTGAGCGACGGCAGATCATCATCGCACGCGCCAGCGGCTCCTTGGCGATTTCGGCAAACTGCTCTCGTGAAAGCGAGCCTTTGTAGTCACCCATAACAAAATCGACGCGGTCGAGATCGCTGAGCTGGTGTTTTAGCTCGTTCGCTAATTGCTGCGCTTCACCTTCGTTAAATGACGCGTCTCCGCATTGCCCGACAAGCCATACCGCCAACAATCTATCGAAATCGTCGCCACCCAGATTGGTGTCTCCGCCGGTCGACAGCACTTCGAAAACACCGCGTGTGAGACTCAAAAGCGACACATCGAACGTACCGCCACCCAGGTCGAAGACGACGATATTCCCTTGATCGGCGCTATCTAAACCGAAGGCCACGGCAGCTGCAGTAGGCTCATTGAGTAGGCGCAAAACGTTAAGCCCCGCGAGCGCCGCTGCCTCTTTTGTTTGTTGACGCTGAGCGTCATTAAAATAAGCGGGAACAGTAATGACCGCACCTTCGAGCGGGCCTTTTAACGCGCTCTCGGCACGTGCCTTTAAGGCCGCCAGAATGTCCGCCGACACCGCCACAGGGTCTTTACTCCCCGCCCGAGTCATGACTGCCGGCGCCTTATCGTCTCGACTCGCGTCGAATTCGTAGGGCAGATAGTGACCGAGCTGCCGTAGTTCAGAAAGCCCTTTGCCCAGCATCCGCTTTGCCGACACTAGGGTATTTGGCGCATCGGTTAGCGCGTAGGCTTTGGCTTGCTTGCCGACAAGCACAGCACCCTCTCGTGAATAATGCACGACAGAGGGGAGCAGATGCGCGCCAGCTTCATCGGGCAGCGTCTCGACCTTGAGTCCACAACGAGCTGCGACAAGCGAATTGGTCGTGCCGAGGTCTATGCCGACAGCAAGCCGATGTTTCGGCCTTGCAGGCTTACCGCCTGGTTCTTGTATCTGTAGTAACGCCATAAATCATCACGAAGGGTGTTAGCTATTTAAAAGCCTAATCGCCTCTCCTCGCTCACCTCTATTTCTTGGAACAATTTGTGCAAAAACTGCAATTCATGAAAAACGCGTTTCGCGCCGAGCAAATCCATTGCCTCTAAACCGGCAACGAAACGCTCTTCTCGTTCGGCGATTCGGTTTCCGATGTCCTGCTTTATTGGCGCGAGCACAGCAAGCCCGACTTCTCCGGCAGGCGCGTCGGCCACCGTTTCTCTCAATTCCATTTGCTCCATCAAAACGGCCATGTCGAGATCGGTTTGCGACACGCCCTCCACATCGACACCGTGCAACTGAAGAAGATAACCCGCTCGCGCGAGGGGTGATTTGAGTGTCGCGTAAGCGTCGTTGAGGAGGCTGCTCTGCTGTACGGCGAGCAATTTCGTCTGCTCATCTGCAGCCGCAACTTTGTCGGGGTGACTCTCGCTTTGCAAATCGCGAAAACGTGCTGAGAGCGCCTTTTTGTCGATGGCAAACCTGCGCTCGAGAGAAAAGAGGGAGAAATAGTCTTGAGGGGCTTGCATGATCCTTTGCCTTGAAAATTCTGTGCCTAGGTCTGGATACATTATCGCACCCATCAACTCTGCAATACAGGCGAGCGATGCCGATTAGCACACGAAGCGGTTGATGAGAGGAGCATTGGAAAACCAGCCCAAAGCAGCCGCGAGAGTTAGATACTAAAACTCTCGCCGCAGCCACATTCGCCTTTCGCATTGGGGTTGATGAACTCAAACCCTTCGTTGACACCCTGCTTGACGAAGTCCATTTCTGTGCCGTCGATATACAACAAACTCTTGGGGTCTACGACCACCTTAACGCCGGCCTCCTCGAACACCTGATCACCCACCTCAAGTTTGTCGACGAATTCGAGCACATACGCCATGCCTGAGCAACCTGTGGTTTTAACGCCGACACGAATGCCGATGCCATGCCCACGGGCGTCCATTTGTTCGGCAACGTGCGCTGCCGCTGCAGGGGTAATAGTAATCGCCATGGCTGTTACGCGCCGCGCTTAGCTTTGATGTCTGCGATTGCTGCTTTAATCGCGTCTTCAGCGAGCACCGAACAGTGAATTTTCACTGGCGGGAGGCCGAGTTCTTCGGCGATATCTGAATTTTTAATCGCCGTTGCTTCGTCTAATGAGCGACCTTTCACCCATTCGGTTAGAAGCGAGCTTGAAGCAATAGCCGAGCCACAGCCGTAAGTCTTGAATTTCGCATCTTCGATCACGCCATCAGCACTGACCTTGATCTGCAGTCGCATCACATCGCCGCACGCAGGTGCGCCAACCATGCCAGTGCCTACGTTGAGGTCGGAATCGTCCATTTTTCCAACATTGCGTGGATTTTCATAATGATCGATTACTTTTTCTGAATAAGCCATTTTAGACTCCTCGTTAAAAAATTGATTAGTGGGCTGCCCATTGGACTTTGCTAATGTCGACACCGTCTTTAAACATATCCCAAAGCGGAGATAAGTCGCGCAGTTTGCCAACAGCTTCTTTGACTTTTTCGATTGTGTAGTCGATCTCTTCTTCGGTTGTGAAACGACCAATCGTCATGCGCAGCGAGCTGTGCGCCAATTCATCGTTAAGCCCGATTGCGCGGAGCACATAAGAGGGCTCGAGGCTGGCAGAGGTACACGCCGAGCCTGATGACACGGCCAGATTACGCAAGGCCATCATGAGCGACTCGCCTTCGACGAAATTAAAACTAATATTAAGATTCGCGGCAACGCGATGATCGAGATCGCCGTTCACGTAGACCTCTTCCATGTCTTGCAGGCCTTCGAGTAGTCGATTTCGCAGCTTAAGAATACGGGCGTTATCCGCATCCATTTCGACCATGGCTAAGTGAAACGCCTCACCCATGCCGACGATTTGATGCGTAGCGAGCGTGCCCGAACGCATGCCACGCTCGTGGCCACCGCCATGCATCTGCGGCTCGAGACGGATGCGGGGCTTACGACGAACAAACAAAGCACCAATCCCCTTAGGGCCATAGGTTTTATGCGCGGTGACAGACATAAGGTCAACCTGCATAGTTTCCATATCAATGCGCAGTTTGCCTGTGCTCTGCGCTGCGTCAACATGGAAAATAACGCCGTGTTCGCGCGTTACTTTGCCAATTGCTTCGATGTCGTTGATCACGCCGATTTCATTGTTTACATGCATCAATGAAACCAGTGTTGTATCTGGGCGAATCGCCGCAGCCACCATCTCGGGGCTTACTATGCCTGTTGAGTCGGGGTCGAGATACGTCACCTCGAATCCCTCGCGCTCGAGCTGACGGCAGCTATCGAGCACAGCCTTGTGCTCAATTTTCGAGGTGATAATGTGCTTACCTTTCTTGACATAGAAATGGGCAGCGCCCTTTATCGCAAGATTATCCCCCTCAGTAGCGCCCGACGTCCAAACGATCTCACGTGGATCGCAATTTAAGAGGTCTGCTACTTGCTTGCGCGCGTTCTCTACGGCCTCTTCGGCTTTCCAACCAAATTTATGCGAGCGTGACGCAGGGTTTCCAAAATTAGCTTCAAGCGTTAGGCACTCGGCCATCTTGGCAGCGACGCGGGGGTCACAAGGTGAGGTCGACGAGTAATCTAGATAAATCGGAAATTGCATTTTGTACTCCGCTGTAAAAAGTCTGTTTTAGCCTGCGCAGCTATCGGTGCGCAGAATCAAAATTTCTAGTGCCGATTGATAGTCCCGGTCTAATTTTGTCGATCTGGTTCTCGATCTGGTTCTCGAGCTATAGCGCCAATGCTGGGGACATCTCTGTCACGATGATCTGTCGTCGATCTTGGTTGTCGGCTATTTTCTTCACTTCGTTTTTAGCGACCAAATCAGCAAGGCTGATGCTCTCGAGAAACGTGTGTATTTGTTCACTCAGGTCTTCCCATAAGTAATGGGTCAGACAAGTCTCGCCTCCTTGACAATCGCCTGCGCCCTGGCATTTGGTCGTATCGACAGACTCGTCGACGGCATCGATAATTTGCGCAATGAATATTTCACCGGAGCCGCGCTTAAGCTCATACCCACCACCGGGGCCGCGTACGCTGCTAACCAACTCGCTCCTGCGCAGCTTCGAAAAAAGCTGTTCAAGATACGACAACGAAATAGCTTGTCGCGACGAGATATCGCTCAGGCTTACAGGGCCTTGGTTTTTATGTAGTGCGAGGTCTAGCATTGCCGTTACGGCATACCGACCCTTTGTTGTTAACCGCATGGCGACGCCTCGCTTTCCTTCGAAACTTGTCAAATTATCGAATAACCTAGTGAATTAGTCAAGTATAGACTCGAACGCAGAAAGGGTAACGAAGAGAGTCGCAGCGACAAGCGAGTCAATGCCCACTACACTACGCATACGCCCCCTATTGCTGAACCGATGAGCACCCCACCATGTATGTTGATTTACATTGCCACAGCCACTACTCAGATGGCGCACAGACACCGGAATATCTGGTTAGCGCGGCATTCGAGCGCGGGTTAAGCCATCTTGCACTCACAGACCACGACTGCCTCTGCGGAGTAGAACAGCTTTGGGGGAATACGCCTAAGGAAGCCGATTTGGCCGACAAACAAGGCTGGCGTCAGTTAAACCTTATCGCCGGAGTCGAAATATCCTGTGACTGGAACGGCCTCGAAATTCATATAGTTGGACTGCTAAGAGAACTAAATTCACCTGCACTTGTGACTCTACTTAGCGAGCAGCAGCATCAGAGGCGACAGCGCGCGGCTGCAATTGCCGCAAAACTCGATGCTATCGGCGTCAGCGGCGCAAGCGACTATCTTGCCGCGCTACCTGCAACCGCGCTAACACGCAGCCACATTGCTGACTTTTTAGTCGAGAGCGGCACCTGCAAAAATAAACAAAAGGCATTCAAGTCCCATCTAGGCAGGCGCTGCAAGGCTTATGTTGCCGCTAAATGGGCAAGCCTTGACCAAGCGGTAAGTGCGATACAGGCCACAGGCGGTATTGCCGTGCTTGCACACCCAAGCCGCTACCCCCTCACCCGCAGCAAATTGTCGCGCCTGATTGGAGATTTTAGCGCAGCGGGAGGCGAAGCAATGGAGGTTAGCTACGCCAACCTCGATCCTACTGCCAAAAAGCGACTGCTCGAACTCGCAAGCGACCATTCTCTTTTCTATTCCTGCGGCTCCGATTTCCACACACTCGACTCTCAATGGACCGCACTCGGCAAATACCCACGCCTTGAACCCTCGGCCATAAAAAATGCCATCTGGGAGCACCCAAGATGGCGTTCTATTGTCTCTGCAGGACGGACTGTTTACTCACCGCCTTCGCAAGACAGCGAGTCCTAGACTCGACGCTTTACTGACGCGATGAGCGCACGAAAATAGTCTAGCAGCGTTTCATGCTTGTAATCGGTAAATTCACCAGCATCCATAAACAACCCGTGCTCGGCGCAGGCTTCATATTCAATATGCGATTGCTTAGCATCGTTGATTTTTTGCATAGGCTCGCCGCAGCGAGGGCATTGGATATCTCGCACTGCATTGTATGTTTTGCCGATGGCGGGATCACCACTGTCGGCAAAGTCTGCCATCCAGTCGTTCTTTAGTAGCTCCGCCTCACCGTTATCGAACCAGAGGCCTTCGCAGCGCTCGCATTTATCGATAACTACTTTGCCGTGCAACGTTTCGATCTCGATCTCATGCATCGCTGAATTACACTTGGGGCATTCCATCTTATTCTCCTAGCATTGCCTTAATAACGCTGTTGTTTTTATTTTTTGGATGCAATCACGCGACATCGCACCTGAGCCGATAGTAATAGCTTTTACCACCAAGACCAAGCCTTGGTATTAGATTGTATCAGTAGCTATAAACCACCGCGCCAATATCGCTTGGGGCAATAGCACCGCTCGCACAACGCCTTAACTCAGCGATCGAGAGCATGTGCATCCTATCAGGCCTCATCCGTGCACCCTCATCCCCCAACCCTGCAAGCACTATGGCGAGCGTTTCCGAGTCTGCGAAACTCACTAGCTGCTCACTCGCCGTGCATGCCGATGCGTACAACGTGCGCTCGAACGCCTCTCTCTCAGCAAACCAACGCTGCTCGTAGTCGGATTGAGCCTGTTCGAGCTGCTCGCCCAGCTCCTCTGCTTTTTGCTGCGCGAGCTGTCGCAACGGCGCTATTCGCTCTGATAGAGATACTGCAGCAGCATCGGGAGCACCGGTTGGCACAGAATTGGCGCGCGCCACCGCCTCACTCATCTCGCTTAAATTCGCCTGCAGGTCCCGTCGCAGTTCTGCCAGCTCCTCGCGAATATCAGTATAGGTCGCATCATCAATACCCTCCAGCGAACGCAGTGCTTCTGCCGCTTCGGCAGCCTGTCGAAGCGCAGAACTAACGATTAACTCATAGTCGACATCCTGAATGCGGCTTGCAAGGCTCGCCACCAAGGCGGAATCTGTTGTACCAGCAACCAACGCTTGAGACGAGGGCGCTGCGGAGAAACGTGAAAAAGGATTCTGACTAGATTGTAAATCACGCATTGTTGAGCTCAGCGCCGCGAGGCTTAGTCGCTGCCGACGATTGGCGAGAGGGCTGCGAATTTCGAGATAGGCGCCCTGCCCAAAAAGGTATCGCGACTGAATCGAGCCAATGTTCATGCCAAAAAGCCCGCCTGGCTCAGCGAGACCGAGACCCACTGACAAAAGATCAGAAAAAACACCAAGCTCCTGACGCGAGCGCTCGAGCGCGTCTGCAGAGGGCTGCGCAATCGCTAAGCTAACAACCATGGATAAGGCTAACGAGGTGACAGCCGAAGACTTGCAACATAAACGCGCGAGTTTTTTACACGTGGTATTAATCCATGCCATGAAGCCCCCCTACCTAACCGATTCATTAAAACTGACATAACTCGCCAGCTGCTGCAGCGAGCGCAGTGTTTCGAAATCGCTACTAACGAGCTGATCATAGCTCGCGCGTACCTGCTCTAAATCGTTGAGCCTCTGCTGTTCGAAGAGCGCGAATAGCTGTTGTAAACTTGCCTCGTTGCTCTCACGGGTCTGACTGAGAACCGCTTGCATTAACGCAATAGTGTTCTGATCTTGCCGCTGTTCCACTCGTGCAATGAGTTGTTGAACTTCCTCCCGACTGATCATCTCCTCGGCACCAGCTGCCTTGTTTGCGTTTTCTTGACCACCAAAACTCAGACTAAATCCATCGTCGGTAGCGAGGAATCGAGCGTCAACAAGCAAGATCGCGAGCAGCACAAAGGAGATAGTCGAAGGCCCCCATTGCCACCAATTCACCGTGGGCCAACGACGCTCTTTCAAAGCCCCGCGCGAAGACATAGGCTCAGCCAGGGCGAACACTCGCTCGCGATGCGCGGCAGCCGATGCAGGCAATGGCGCATCGCTCCAAGCATGAAGAGCGTTTTTAACGCCCGTCAAGCTGGCGAGCTCGGCGCTGCATTCGCCACAGCCAAGCAAGTGGGCTTCAAAGGTTTTTCGTTCACTAGGAACAAGCTCATCGACAATATAGGCTGGGAGGCAGCGCGCCGTTTCAGGGCATTGCATAATTCTTCTCCGATACGTTTTTAAGTTTTTTGAGCGCGCTGTAAAAGCGCGTTTTAGCCGTGTTTTCTGAGATGTCTTGCAACACGCCAATTTCTTCGAATGTCTGTGACTGAAATATTTTGAGTTCGACGACCAGTCGCTGCTCGATCGGTAATTCGGCAAGCAAAGCCTGCACCTGCGCGTTAATTCGATCCTGTGCCAATCGCTCATCGGGCTCGTTAGTCGAAGCCGAAGGCAGCGACGCGAGGTCATCTGTGTCTTCGAACTGACGGTGCTGAACTGGCGGCCGCCAGCGCCGCGTTAGATCAATTGATTTATTGTGTACGATACGAAACACCCAGCTGCTGAATTTAGACTCTCCGCGAAATCGATGTAGATTTTTGAAAATCCCTATAAAGACTTCCTGCATAAGATCCAGCGCATCGGCGCTGTTGCCCGTTAACCTGAGTGCCTGGTTATAAATTCGCAACTCATAACGCGCGACCAAATCGACCCACGCCTGCTTAGAGCCTGCGGCCGCAGCAGCGACTAACGCCTGATCTTCGTCGATTATCGAGGCCATGAATCGGTCCGGATTAAACTAGCATTGAACACACGCCTTTCAGCAGGCATGCGTGCCCTTATCGATTCAGCATACTGGCAATAGAGTCTTAGTCGCAACAGCGGACAAGATAGTTTGCATAAGAGGTGGAAGCGCGCGTCAGGAAGGCGCGCAGAAGGGAGAAACGGAATTAGCTCGCAGCTCGCTCAGCAGAAACGGAGGCATCGGCTACTGTCTCTTTAAGCAATTCGCTTACCGCACCCATAAGCGCATTAAGCGACGAGGAGATTATATCTTTGCTAACAGCCACCCCACTAAACCGGCGCACACCGAACTTAAGCTGTATATAGGTTACCGCTTCGGCGTCTGACCCTTTCCCTAGTGCATGCTCACCGTATTCCATTACTTCGAAATCGATATTGCGGGCTCGCTTCAGCCCTTCGATAAACGCATCGAGCACGCCGTCGCCCTCACCTTTTATCTCTACCGGCTTGCCGGAAAGGTCGAGCATGGCCGAGAAGGTTTCGCGCCCTTGGTTTTTCTGAATACTAAAATCTTCTAAGCTGACGATCTTTTCAGACTGAAGGTAGTGCTCATTGAACAATTGCCAGATTGAATCGGGCTGAATCTCGCCACCGCTTTGCTCGGTGACACTCTGCACTACGCGGCTAAACTCAATCTGTAACCAGCGTGGTAACTCAAAGCCAAATTTGTTAGCAAGCACATAGGCAACACCGCCCTTGCCCGACTGACTGTTTACTCTAATGACATCTTGGTAGGTACGGCCGAGGTCCCGCGGATCGATCGGTAAATAGGCGATCTCCCAGGTGCTACCTTCTTCATAAATGTCGAGACACTTTTTGATCGCATCTTGGTGGCTGCCCGAAAATGCGGTAAACACGAGATCGCCTGAATAAGGCTGACGCGGATGCACGTCGATCTGCGTGCACTCTCGCACCACCGAGACAATGTTATCCATGTCGCTTAAATCGAGCGTCGGATCGACACCTTGGCTATAGAGATTCATCGCCATAATGACAATGTCCATATTGCCCGTGCGCTCGCCATTGCCGAGCAACGTGCCTTCGACCCTCTGAGCGCCCGCCATGACTGCGAGCTCTGCCGAACCCACTGCACAGGCACGGTCGTTGTGCGTGTGCAGGCTAACCACAATCGAATCGCGATTTTTGATATGGCGGCAGAACCACTCTATCTGATCGGCATAGACATTAGGCGTCGATACTTCGACTGTAGACGGCAGGTTGAAAATAATTTGCTTGTCAGGCGTCGGCTGCCATACATCGGCAACGGCATCGCATACCTCAACAGCGAAATCGATTTCGGTGCCGGTAAAGCTTTCGGGCGAATACTGGAATATCCAATCGGTCTCTGGCGCGAGTGATGCACAGCGCAGCACCTCAACAGCGCCCGCTTTCGCGATCGCGATGATTCCCGCCTTATCGGTCTTGAATACTTTTTCGCGCTGCACAACCGAGGTTGAGTTATACACGTGAAGTATCGCCTGCCGCGCCCCTTTGAGAGACTCGAACGTGCGCTGAATCAACTCAGGACGCGCTTGGGTGAGCACTTGGATGGTTACATCGTTGGGAATTTTGTTCTCTTCGATGAGGTAACGCACAAAGTCGAAGTCTGGCTGCGAGGCTGCTGGGAAGCCGACCTCAATTTCCTTAAAGCCAACTTCCACCAACAGTGCGAACATCTTCTTCTTTTGCTCGACTGACATCGGCTCGATCAGAGCCTGATTGCCATCACGAAGGTCAACGCTACACCACCTCGGCGCTTCGGAAATCACTTGATCGGGCCAAGTGCGATCCTTGATGTCGATAGTGGTAAAAGGCTTGTATTTTGTGTGGTCGAACATCTCTTTATTCCTTTTGGGATTTCTATTTGCAAGCGTCGTGTCTGTTTAACGTTCTGCTTATAGACTCGAGAAATGCATTGTAGTGACTTTACAGGGGTGACTCTACTTATGAATTACACTAATATGGGCTATTATTAGACTATATAGCCAAATTATAATTATACATTAGCTATAATCACTCAATAAACGTTTTTCGATAGCGAAGGCGCCAGCCATCGCCGCGTAATCTCATTCGACATGAGCGAAAACAGAGGAAAACAAATGGATAAGATCGACCGACGCATCCTCGCCGAGCTCCAGAGCGATGGCAACATCACCAATCTCGAGCTAGCCGACAAAGTAGGACTATCGCCCTCTCCCTGCGCGCGCAGGGTAAAGCAGCTCGAGGAGAATGGCGTAATCGGGCGCACAGTCACGCTACTCAATCCGGCTAAATTAAATCTGAAGCTAACGGCGATTATTCACATAAACATGGACCGCCACACACCCGAACGCTTTGAGGAGTTTGAAAAAACCGTGGCAGACTTTCCCGAAGTCGTCGAATGCCTTCTGGTTACTGGGCAGTCAGCAGATTACCAGCTACGCGTCCGGGTGCCAGACATGGAAGGATATCAAGCGTTTTTGCTTAATAAAATAACCCGAATCGAAGGGGTCACGGATGTGCATTCGAGTTTTATTATGCGCGAGGTGGTGAGCAAAACAGAGATGCCGCTCAACCATATGATTTTGAGTTGAAACCGGGACTCACCCCTCTCGATAGCCAATGGCAGCCTCTCAGCTGCCATAGCCCTATTTACGGAAGCAGACTCGCCACTGCATCGCGCTCTTCACTGAGCTCAATTTCAGATTTGTCCATCAGGTCTTGGCTAAACGCGTTGATCTCAAGATCCTGCACGATGCTGTACTCGCCGTTAGCGCACGTTACAGGGAATGAATAAATCAAGCCCTCGGTGACGCCATAGCTGCCATCGCTGTGAATGCCCATGCTTACGATCTTGCCATTAGTCCCTAGCGCCCAATCACGCATATGCTCGATTGCCGCATTCGCTGCAGAGGCCGCGCTCGACAGGCCGCGCGCTTTAATAATTGCTGCACCGCGCTGCTGCACAGTTGGGATAAAGTCACCGGTGATCCAGTCTTGGTCAACGAGGCCAGTCGCCGCAGCGCCTGCTACCGTGCAGTGATGAATGTCTGGGTACTGCGTCGCTGAATGGTTACCCCAAATGATCATGCTCTCGACGTCAGTGCTGTGCTTGCCAGTTTTGTTGGCAAGTTGCGCCATCGCGCGGTTATGGTCCAACCGCGTCATGGCAGTGAACTGCCCTGGATTCAGGTCAGGCGCGTTGCGGTAAGCGATGAGCGCATTAGTGTTAGCTGGATTACCCACTACCAACACTTTCACGTCTTTACTCGCATTGTCGTTAATAGCTTTACCTTGCGCCGAGAAGATGGCTGCGTTGGCTTCCAACAGATCTTTGCGCTCCATGCCCGGGCCGCGAGGACGCGCACCTACCAAGAGGCAGTAGTCGGCGTCTTTGAACGCGACATTCGCGTCGTCGGTCTGAACGATCCCCGCCACTAAAGGAAACGCGCAGTCTTCGATTTCCATCACCGTGCCGGCAAGAGCGCCTAGCGCTGGCGTAATTTCCAACAGCTGCAAAATTACAGGCTGGTCGGCACCGAGCATCTCGCCCGCGGCGATCCTGAACAGTAGGGAATAACTAATTTGGCCTGCGGCTCCGGTTACAGCGACGCTTACTGGTGCTTTCATCTTGAATTCCTGTTGGGGATATAGTTTAGGGTTACAAATTAAAAAATTGATAGATTAATAGATTAATAGATTAATAGATTAATAGATTAATAGATTAATAGATTAATAGATTAATGGACAAATAGTTACGTAAGGGATCTGTTAGG